>OKRW01000005.1_pt1 | contig 226917 bp, 205 predicted proteins | sample 1601151 | NCBI WGS metagenome assembly OKRW01 (sample SAMEA3541471, study PRJEB24748) | human gut metagenome | biome: human gut; feature: human-associated habitat; material: faeces | place: China | collected 2012 | reverse complement strand
TAGTGTAGGCTCGATTTTTGTTATTTCGAGTATCTACTCTATGGGGAGCATATCACTTTCACCCGGCTTTTGTGATTATTTCAGCTTTTCGATATCGTCAAGATAGATGGACACTTCACCGCAGGCGGGACAGATGGCGACGTTTGGCTTGCCGATGCGTCCGCCGAATAGCTTGGCGGCGTCGGCGGAAAGAACGATGCCATTGCCGCCGCCTTCGATCTTGATGTCGCAGCCTTCTTTCATTTCCTGGCCGCAGCGCAAACATTTTCTCATGGTGCTCTCCTCCTATTTTTCTGGATAACGTTTATCTTTCCAATACCACCATTTTAGTTTCTCTGGCTCGGGATTGTCTGTCTCTGCAAAATACACGGCACAGCGAAACACGTAGAGCTGGCATTTGTCTTCGCTGAAGCCTTTCTGCAGACAGTCCTGCGCGTACAGCGCCTCTGGATCTTTTCCGCGCAGATCGTCCACGGAATGGATGCCGATGGCCTCCAGATCGGCGGCGATATTTGGCCCGACGCCGGGGATTTTCTGCAGATCGCTCATGGCTGGGTGCTCCTTTCTCGCTAAAGGTTTTCTCCATCATACCACACCTGAGACAAAAGCAACAGAGCGAATCATTCCACGGCCATTTTCTGCAGCGACAGACTCCGCTACATCCTCACGCGATCTCGCGCAATTGCTCAACAATACTTTTTTCTGCAAGCCGATGCGTCTGCCAACGTTGTACAGCGAACGCACTGACAGCCACAAAAAGCGCGTAGCAAAGGAGAAAAGCGATCGGAAACTGATAATGGATATAGCCAGGTCCCGGCATATCAGAAAGCCAATGACAGATCGCCCAGCCCAGCGCGCCACCGATCAACCAACTGCCGAAAAAACTTGCACCGAAATAGACGGCATTTTCTACGCGCTGCGCCTGCACCAGCTGCCGCTGCGTCATGCCGACAGCTGCCAAAAGCGCAAAGTCGCGCTGACGTATAACGCTATTCACAATGCAGGTGTTGAGCAGATTGAGAAACGCAAATACGAGAATGAGCACTGCCAACACACTCACTGCTAAACGCGCGTTGGCGAAGTACGCTTCGTAAGACGCGATGTCGTCCGCTAGACTCGCCACATACAGCCTCTCGTCAGAAGCCACAAGCTGCTGCACCGCCTGCGCGACGACATCGGCGCTTTCCGGCGCTGTCACAATGTACCAGGCGAGGGTACAATCCATCGCCGCCAGTGCCTGCAAGTTTTCGGTGTCGGTGTAGAAAACGACGCCATCGTCCTTGTTTTCCAGGATGCCGATGGCTTCCAATTGCACTATTTTCTCCCCAGCACCGGTGTCGACAGAAGCGGTGATCTGATCACCGACAGACAAATCAAGTCCGGTCTCCTGATAATACGGTGAAGCGCGATTGATCGTCACAGGAAGAATGTCCTCTTTCGTCGCTTTCCCCGCCAGCACTCCCTCGACCAATCGCGGTGCTAACGTGCGCGGCATCACACTCTGGATGGCGCCCTCAAAACCCGCATCCGGCAGCGTGACATCGAGCATCGCCAGCGGTACAATGCGCTCGACACCGGGAATCGCCAGGAGCTCTTCGCGCAGCGCGTCGCTGAAAGGCGCAGTGCGCATAATGCGATAGGTCGAATCCTCGTCAGCTGTCGAATTGATCTTGATGTAGAGGCTGCTGTCTTCATAATACGGCTGACGAGCCAGTGTATCGATGTTGATCGCCGCCATCACTGTGAAGAGGACAAAAAGCAGCGCGCCGCTAAAAATAAGCGACGCCAGCGTGAGCACCGTTTTTTTCTGATCGCTGGAAAGCCACCGCCGGCCAATCGCGCTTGGCGACAAATGCGCGCTGTGATGCGCAATAAGCCGAGACGTCGGGCGCACCAAACGGCCTTTTCTCCTGGGTTTACCAATGCTCAGCGTCGCCGTCTGTCGCAAACCATCCATCGGCGACACGCGTGCAGCCTGTTTGGCCGGTGCGCGGAACGAAAGATAAACAACGAACCAAGTAAAAGCTGCCGCAGCTACTGCCATACTCGCGCTCTGCACCCAGAAAAATTCCAGCGGCAACAGGACGTTTCCGAAAAAACCTGCGAGCACACCAGTCGCCAGCCAACTGCGCGTCATGCGCCTGCGCTCGGCGCTAACGATGCATCGTATTTGTCGGTTCGTCGCACCAAGGGTACGCAACTGCGCAAATTCCCGCGTGCGCCCGAGCACTGAGAGATACATGATGTTGCGGATCGCAAGCCCCGCAGCCAGCAGCACCACCAGCGCCACGCCGAAAAGCACCGTCACAAGCTCGCGATCACTCGTCACGCCCTCGGACACTTCCAGCGCCAACGCCGCATTCACAGCCAGAATGGCTGCAAAACTCAACAAAAAAGCTGCGCCAAAAACGATCAAACCAGCGAGCAAATTCCGCCGCCCTTCACTTCGCAAACTCGCGCGGGCGAGTTTTTTGACTGCGCGGTCGGTGTTATTTTCAAAAGGCAGTGCCATTTTCTCACCCTCGTTCCACAATGCGCCCGTCCTCGATACGCACGATGCGATCGGCAAGCTGAGCGATCTCGCTGTTGTGGGTGATCATCACCAGCGTTTGGTGGAAGGCGGTGCTCGTGCGGCGGAGCAGACCCATGACATCAGCGCTGGTGTGGCTGTCTAAATTTCCTGTGGGTTCATCCGCCAGCACGATAGCAGGCCCCGCAACGAGGGCGCGGGCGATGGCGACGCGCTGCTGCTGTCCGCCGCTGAGGGCGTTCGGCAAACTCTCGAGTTTTTCTCGGAGTCCGAGCATTCCCACAACTTCCTCCATGAGTGCCGGGTCCACACGGTTACCATCGAGCTCCACCGGCAGCACAATGTTTTCCTGCACGTTCAGGATCGGCACGAGATTATAATTCTGAAACACGAAACCAATATTGCGCCGGCGAAAGATCGTCAGCTGGTCGTCGTCCATCTGCGCCAAGTCCTTCTCGCGCACCATGACGCTGCCTGCCGTCGGCGTGTCCAGCCCGCCAAGCATGTGCAAAAGCGTCGATTTGCCGCTGCCCGAGGTGCCGACAACGGCGACGAACTCGCCCTCTTCCACTGAAAAATCCACGCCATCCAGCGCGCGCCCATCACCATCCGGCAGATTCACATCCAAAAGCACCACGTCCGCCTGCACCGCCTGCCGCGCCTCGGCACATGAAAACGCCTGCACCACCTCGTAGCCTTCCGCCCGCAGATTATACGCCAGCGTGCCTGAAAGCAGCACATCATCCTCCACGATCAAAATCCGTCGCATAGGATCACCCCTTTCCGCTCCAGTATATCACGGAAATGTTGCAGAATTGTGGCAAAGGTAGATTTTTTTAATGTGGTAGCCGTTTCTTTCATTTGTATTGCTATTGTCCAGTCATCCTAGTATAATAAAACCATAAGATCACCAGGAAGGGAGTTGACGATCATGTCCAAATCCGCAAGTGTTTACGCACGCATCGAACCTGAAGTTAAAGAGCAGGCTGAGCAGATCTTAACCACTCTGGGTATCCCTGCTTCGAATGCAATCACGATTTTCTATAAACAGATTATTTTGCACAACGGTTTGCCGTTCGACGTCACGATTCCACGCTCTCAATTGCTCGATCTCAATCAGCTTACAGAGGAAGCGCTTTCCCGAGAACTTGAAAAAGGATATGCTGATATGAAAGCCGGGCGTACGAGACCGGCAAAAGAAGTATTTAACAATCTTCACAAAGAGTACGACTTATGAGCTATCGCGTATACATCTCTGACCATGCGGCGCGCGATCTGCACGCGATCTATGAGCACATCGCCTTTCATCTACAAGCGCTGCTGAATGCCCGAAAGCAGCTTTCCCGACTTGAAGACGCCATCTATTCTCTGGATATTTTCCCAGAACGCCATCCACGATACACGAAAGGTGCCTGGCGCGACGGCAATCTTCATGTTCTTCCGGTCGACAACTATGTGCTCTTTTATTTCATCGATTCCGAGGAAGAAACGGTGACGATTTTCCGAATCATCTACGGCGGCCGCCAAATTGAAGATCATCTCTGAGTTTTCACGACCAGTGCATTATGTGCTAGTGGATTTGTTTCCCATACCAAAAACGAGCAGGAAGCCGACACTTCCTGCTCGTTTTGTATTCAATTTTCTGCCACGATCTCCCGATAGCGTGCGATGCGGCGGGCGATGTCTTCGACACTCATGACGCCGGCTTCGCGGATGGTGAGCTTGCCCTGGACGTAGACGAGGACGGCTGGTGCGCTATAGATGCCGAGGGCGGCGCAGGTGTCGGCTGCGGCTTCGAGGGAAAGGCTGGCGCAGGCGACGAGAGGATCGTCCTTGTAGCGGGCGGAAAGCTTTTGGGCGATGGCGGAGCAGGCGCAGCAGCGGATGCTCCCGATCTCGACGACGACGATGGGCTTGTGGCGCACGAGGGTTTGGAGCTGGGCGATGGTTTGTAAGGGCTGCATAAAGCGGCCTCCTTCTACAAAGAAGCGAGACCGGAAGCGTTCCAATCTCGCGAAAATTTCTCAGACGTTGTCTCTGAAGCCGACGATGAGTCCGCCGAGCTCGGCGTAATAGCTGCAGAGGCCGCGGGTTGGCATGATGCGCACTTCGGCGTTGGCCCATTTTTCACGCACGGCGGCGGCGAGCATTTCTGCGCACTCGCGGTTGTGGCAATGGCTGATGAGGACGGTTTTGGCGACGCCGGCGCGCTCTTTGATGTCGTCGACGATGGCGGCGATGGCTTTCTTTTTGCCGCGGGCTTTGCCTTTGATCTGTATGGTCCCTTCTTCTGTGCCGATGCCGATGCCCCAGAAGCCGAGCTTGCCGGCGAGAAGGCCGGCGTATTTGTTCATGCGGCCGTTTTTGATGAGGTTGTGGAAGGAGCAGAGGGCGAAGGTGACGTGGGTGTGCTGCTGCATGCGGCGGGTGGTGGCGACGACGTCGTCAAATTCCATGCCGGCGCGGATGAGCTGGTAGATGTTCTCGATGATGAGGATGAGCTCTGGTCCGGCGGAGCAAGAATCGATGATGGCGACGTTTTTCTCTGGATATTTTTCGGCGATCATCTGCTGTGCGACTTTGGCGCTGTTGTAGCTGCCGGAAAGATTGCCGGAGATGGTGACGGCGATGGAATTCTCGGCTTTTTCAAACTGTTCAAACCAGGTGTATGGCGATGGGCAGGAGGTCTGGCTGGCGTCTTCGCAGAGCTCCATGGCTGCGACGAGTTCGCCGGTGTCGAGATGTTCGTCGTCGACGAATTCGACGTTGCCTACGTTGATGTAAAACGGTATGGTGCAGAAGCCGACGCTGTCGTCCTGCAGTTGGTTGTCAAACATGTCGCAGCTGGAATCTGCGATAATGTTCCACTTCATTTTAATTCCCCCTTGATCGGCGAGCGATGATTATATTGTACAGGATGAAAACTGGCTGATGGGTTGTTGTGGTCCAACATCATTGCCATATCCTTAACTTCTTGTTTTGATTATAGCATAACTTCCCGCTGAGGTCGTCATCCAATCACGAATTTTTTGCAAGATTTTTTCATAAAATAGAAAAAGAGATCGGAAGATGCTCCGATCTCTCTGAATATGGGTGATCAGGCGAGAAAAACGCTGAGGCCGAGATAGGCGATGAAGGCGCAGATCCAGGCGATGACGCACTGGAAGACGATGACGTAGCACATCCATTTTGTGCCGAGCTCGCGGCGCACGGCGCTGACGGCGGCGGCGCATGGGGTGTAGAGCAGGCAGAACACGAGGAGCGCGGCTGCGGTCAGCGGTGTGAGCACGGCCTGCACGGCGGCTTCGCTGCCGAAGAGCACGAGCAAGGTGGCGACGACGCTTTCCTTGGCCATGAAGCCGCTGATGAGGGCGGCGGTGATGCGCCAGTCGCCAAAGCCCATTGGCCCGAAGACGGGGGCGATGATTCCGCTGGCTGCGGCGAGCATGCTGTCGGCGGGATCGGTGGCGACGTTGAGGGTGAGTGTGAACTGATTGAGGAACCAGATGACGAGGGTGGCGACGAAGATGACGGTGAAGGCGCGCTGGATGAAGTCGCGGGATTTATCCCAGAGGAGCATGCCGACGCTTTTGGCGGATGGCATGCGATAATTTGGCAGCTCCATGACGAATGGCACGGCGTCGCCGGCGAAGAGGGTCTTGCGGAAGAGGAGCGCGACGAGGATGCCGACGAGGATGCCGACGAAATAGAGCAGGGTCATGACGAGGCCGCCGTTATCTGGGAAGAAGGCGGCGGTGAAAAATCCGTAGACGGGCACTTTGGCGCTGCAGCTCATAAATGGTGTGAGCAGGATGGTCATTTTGCGGTCGCGCTCGCTTGGCAGGGTGCGGCTGGCCATGATGGCGGGCACTGAGCAGCCGAAGCCGATGAGGAGGGGCACGATGCTACGTCCGGAAAGGCCGATCTTGCGCAGGAGCTTGTCCATGACGAAGGCGACGCGCGCCATGTAGCCGCTGTCTTCGAGGAGCGACAGGAAGAAAAACAAGGTGATGATGATGGGGAGGAATGAAAGGACGGTGCCGACGCCGCCGAAGATGCCGTCGCGCACGAAGCTGACGAGGACGCTGTTGACGCCGGCGCCTTCCATCCAGCCGACGACGAGGTCGGAGAGCGAGCCGATGGCTGTCTCGAGGAGGCCTTGCAGCCAGGCGCCGATGACGTTGAAGGTGAGATAAAAGATGGCGCCCATGATGGCGATGAAGGTTGGGATGGCTGTCCATCTGCCGGTGAGGATCTGGTCGGCTTTGCGGCTGCGGGCGTGCTCGCGGCTTTCGTGGGGCTTGACGACGGTTTCGCTGCAGACGTCGAGGATGAAATCGAAGCGCATGTCGGCGATGGCGGCTGCGCGGTCGAGGCGGCGTTCTGTTTCCATCTGCTGGATGATGTGCTCGATGGCCTCCTTTTCGTTCTGGTCGAGATGAAGGGCTTCTTCGATGACGCTGTCGCCTTCGATGAGCTTGGTGGCGACGAAGCGGATTGGCACGTCGGCCTGTTGGACGTGGTCTTCGATGAGATGCATGATGGCGTGGATGCAGCGATGCACGGCGCCGCCGTGCTCATCGTCTTTGCAGAAATCCTCGCGCTGTGGTTTTTCCTGATATTTTGCGACGTGGATGGCGTGGTCGATGAGCTCGTCGATGCCCTGATTTTTCGCGGCGGAGATTGGCACGACGGGCACGCCGAGCTGTTCCTCGAGGGCGTTGACGTGGATGGTGCCGCCGTTGGCGTTGACTTCGTCCATCATATTGAGGGCGACGACCATGGGGATGCCGAGCTCGAGGAGCTGCATGGTCAGATAGAGGTTGCGCTCGATGTTGGTGGCGTCGACGATGTTGATGATGCCGCGGGGTTTTTCCTTGAGCAGGAACTGGCGGGTGACGATCTCTTCGCTGGAATACGGCGACATGGAATAGATGCCGGGCAGGTCGGTGACGAGGGTGTTGTCGTGGCCGCGGATGACGCCGTCTTTGCGGTCGACGGTGACGCCGGGGAAATTGCCGACGTGCTGGTTGGCGCCGGTGAGCTGGTTGAAGAGGGTGGTCTTGCCGCAGTTCTGGTTGCCGGCGAGGGCGAAGGTCAGTGTGACGCTGTCGTCGAGGGGTGTTTCGTTTTCTTTGTCGTGATAGATGCCGCCTTCGCCGAGGCCGGGATGCGCGATGTGTGGTGTGCGCGGTGCGGCTTCGTGGGTGTGCAGGAGTGCGGGGTCGATGGCTTTCACCTGAATGTGCTCGGCGTCGGCCAGTCGCAGTGTGAGCTCGTAGCCATGCACGGTGAGCTGCATGGGGTCGCCGAGGGGGGCAAATTTGACGAGCTTGACATAGGTGCCTGGGATGAGGCCCATGTCCAAAAGATGCTTGCGCAGCTGATCTTCGCCGCCAACGGCGACGACCTGGACGGATTCGCCGATCTCAAGCTCGCGCAGCGTTCTGATTTTTTCTTTCTCCATGATATTCTCCTTCGGGCGTTCGGGCGGAACGTCCTACCTTCTCTCTGTGATACAGCGTTTATTATACCACAAAACGGACGCGCGCCAACAGTAATCCCACGGAAGCATTTGTTTTTCGGGGCAAATTCTCTGCGCTGGCACAAAAAAAGACGCCCACGCGGGACGTCTGTATGGTATACTAAAGATATGGAGCACTGCCATAGATGGTAGGCGGTTCCTCGATTCCAACGGCGATCCTTCGCCAGGAAGCGAGGTGGTTCTTATGGATATTCAAACTACAATCGAACTGATTGCCCTCGTGGTGTCAGCTGTAGGACTAGGTATTTATATTGAACGTAAAAAATAGCCGCCCCAAGCCAAAGGTTGCGGCTATTTTAGCTTAAACACTGAGGAACCGTCTACCGGCAGTGCTCCTCTTTCTATGGTCATTATACCACGATTGCCCGGCTGCGACAATCGTTTTTTTATGCTCAGAATGTGAAATCGACGCCCATGATGAGCATCATCATGCTGACGAGGGCGACGATCATCGACAGCGGCAGGAAGATGTAGACGCACAGGCGCCAGGCTCTGGAGTAGACGTCGTCCAGCGTCACTGGCAGGCGATAGCAGCCGCTGATCTTTTTCAGCGTCCAGGTGTGGTATTTTTTGCGCAGACGGCGCAGCGCCTTGAGGGCGGTGCCGGAGAGCAGCAGCAGAAAAATACCGGAAGCGACGAGAAAGATGACGCCGACGGGATTGTTTTCAAAGATCTCATACGGCGCGTTCTCGAGGATGGACATCACCTGCGCTGGCAGGCTGTCCACAAGGTTCATCTGGAAGATGACCCCGAACGCGATGGAAAGAATCCCGGCCAGAAACATGGCCAAAAATCCCAGATAAAGCACCAGCCCAAAGATCACGGCGAAAAGGCTCACGAAAAAGATGCCGAAGCGCTTGAAAAAGCCTGCGGAGCCGTTTTTCTTCAGGGCGCGCTTGTTGCTGTATTCCTTGCCCTGATACTGCGCCGCCAGCGTTTCCGGATCCGGCAGGGTGCTGATGATCTCGGTGTCGCCGACGGACTGACGATTGCGCTTAAAGAAATAATTTTTGATATCCGTCACCATTTTGTCGGCGTCCGGAATGTCTTTACCGGCGAGGGCCTGCTCCAGCGCGGAGATGTACTCGCCTCTTGTTTTATATTCCATTTCCCACGTCAATGCGTATTCCTCCCAATCATGATCGAGCGCGTGTATCTGCTCCTATCATACACGAAAAAGTTTGCCAGAACGTTACAAATTCATTAAAAACGTGCGCAACCGCTCATTTTTTTCAGACGCAGCGCTGCCTCGGCGAGCTTGGCGACGGCTCCGCGCGCACGCACAGCGCCGCGCTCAAGCTTTTGCAGCGGACAGCTGCGCTTTTCTGCCTCGAAATCGTAATCTGCCGTGGTCTTCACGCCGCTGTAGATGGTGGCTGCGCCAAAGCCAACGGGATGCACCTCCACTGCCGCCAGCCCCGCGTCGCGGAACATCTGCGCGATCTCATTGCGCGGCGGGAAGGTCTTCAGGCTCTCTGCCAGCCAGGTATAGGCCGGGAAGCCGTTGGAGATCGTTTTGTCGCTGACGAGATGGCTGCCCAGCCATGGCACGACCTTGAAATAGTAGAAATTAAAGAACGCACGCGCCGGTGGAAAGCCCGGGCGCGACACGTCGATGCAGACAACCTTGCCGCCTGCGCGCACGACGCGCGCCATCTCGCGGATCGCCAGCGGAATATCGCTGACATTGCGCAGCGCAAAGCCGCTCGTCGCCGCGTCGAAGCTGTCGTCTGGAAACGGCAGCGCCAGCGCATCGCCCTCGACAAACTGCACATGGCAGTTCGGATGGTCCTTCATCTTCGCGCGCGCTGCCTCAAGCATCTGCGCCGAAAAATCAAGCCCCACAGCCTGGCCATAGCGTCCGGCGATCTCCGCCTGCTGGTAGGTCATCTCGCCCGTGCCGCAGCAGACATCCAGCCCCTTGCCGCCAGGGCCCAGCTCCGTTTTTTCCATGACGAGCTTCTGCCAGTGCGGCAGCATCCCCCAGGTCATGAGAAGATTCATAAAATCGTATTTGCCAGCGATGGATTCAAACACCTCGTGGACGTATTTTTCCTTGCGTTCGTTTTTCATATCCGAGTCCTTTCTATCGTCATGCGCTTGTCGATCCGTTCAATATGCTTGGCGCGCCCGTCGCCATCAATTTCCAAAAGCACCGCCTGGAAGAGAAAGGCGTCGTCCTCGCTCTGCTGAAATTTCACCCGGCGCTGGGTCAGAAAGCGGTTGATCGACGCCTCCACCTTCATGCCGATGACAGAATCCACCGGCCCAACCATGCCCACATCCGTCTGATAAGCCGTGCCCGCAGGCAGAATCTGCGCATCCGCCGTTGGGATGTGCGTGTGGGTGCCGATCACCGCGCTCACCTTGCCGTCCAGATAGCGGGCAAAGGCCAGCTTTTCCGACGTCGCCTCCGCGTGCATGTCGACAATGATTGTGCGTACGCCCTGCGCATGCAGCGCGTCCACAATCCCCATGATCTCCTGAAACGGGCTTGTCAGCGTCGACACATAGACATTGCCCATCGCCACAACCACCGCCACCTGGCGATGGTTCGCCTCCGTGATCGTCCAGCCGCGGCCAGGCGTGTCCGGCGGATAGTTGAACGGGCGCACAATGTCCTCGTTTTCATCGATGAAATGATAGATCTGCGGCTGGTTCCAGGCGTGGTTGCCCAGCGTCACCACATCCACCCCGATGCGTTTGAGCTCCTGATACTGCTTCAGATTCAGCCCGTTCTGCGTGTGGATGTTTTCGCCGTTGGCGATCACCAGATCGATCTGTTTTTCCTGCTTCAACTGGCGGATACAGCGAGATGCCATCTCGATCGAATCCGGCGTCACCATATCGCCAATAAATAGAATGTTCATAATCGCATGCTCCTGTCTCTTTGCCCATCCATCATAGCATTTTTGCCGCAGCGCCGCAAGAAAGCCGTGACTTTGGGCATAAAAAAACGCACTCACATTTTTTTGGCGAGTGCGTCGACGTTAGGAATTCCACGGGATTCGAACCCGCAACTCAGGTGCCACAACCTGTATGATGCCGTTTCAACAAAAATTCCTTTCGACTTAACCATATTATAGCAATCCAAAAACGCATTGTAAAGCCATTTTTGGCAATCTCTGGCAAATTTTATACAAATTAATGAAATGTCACCGTGTTGTAAATCTTTGCTTCGCCACTACCGCGAGCTGGCGCAGAAAAATCCGCTTCCCCGCCGCCGCCAAAACCACCAGCCCCCGCACGCCGCCGCCAGCGCAGAGGCTGAAGTGCGCAGATTTATGCAGATGGGTGGGGATTTGTGAAAATCGGGGGCGGTGGTGTGTCTGTCTGTCCAGCGGTTTTGCACTCTTTATATATCATACACACAGAAATAACGAGTTATCTTTATTATCTATCAGCGATTTATAACTCGTTTTTCCTGTTTTATCTCCGAGGTTTTCTTTTGGTATTTTATCGGACAGACGGACACAGATGACGAGAAATGCCTTTGCACAGCGGTTTCCAGCGATTTTGACGAAAAACAAAATGGACAGAACCGCCAGAGGTGGCTGTCCATTTCTGTCGAGACTCAGGCTATCCTTTTGCGTACAAAGGTTTTGCTCGGGCGGCGTCCGCCGTAGGCCTTGTCGAGGCTCAGGCGTTCTGGCGAAAGCTCCCAGTCAGGGAGATTGGCGAGAATGTTATTGACCTCGCGAACGTCGGCCTTTCTCACCTCTGTCAGCGGGCGACCCAGCTCCTCCACGCAGAATTCCAGCCCTGTCACGCGCTTACGCTGGAAGGTTTTCTGCCCGCTCGGACAGCTCTCCACCTGTCGCAGCCAACGGCGGCGCGCTTCGATCTCGCGTTCGGCCCAATCCGACGGCAGCGGTTTTTCGAGAAAGGCCCTCACCGTGTCCAGAAGCGGGTCCTCCTCGCTGAAATCCGCGCGCTTTTCGTTTGCGATGCGCTCCAGCTCCGGCGAGAGCACCAGCGACACCTCCGCGTGGTAATACGCCATCACCTCCGCCCAGATCTGCTCGCGCTCGCGGGGGAGATCGCTGTGAACGTCCTTTGTCTGGGGCTGCACCCCGCAGGCAACCGGCCAGTTGCGGCGTTCGCCGGTGATATCCCCGAGGAAGAAGCGGTTGTTCGTCGTTCCCCAGAACACACATTGACGCTCCACGACCACGCTGCGTTTGCCGTAGGGCGGGCGATATTTGTCACTGTTTTTCGAGAGGAAGGCCTTGACGCTTTCGATCATCGCCTTGTTGAAGCCAGCCAGCTCAGGAATTTCCACCATCCAGCTTCCCTGCAGCGACATGAAGGTGTCCTTGTCCTTGAGCTCGTAGAGGCTGTCGTTGAACCAGCCCTCCTCAGGACAGAGCAGGCGGATAAGGCTCGATTTGCCGATCCCCTGCGGACCGCTGAGAATGAGGATCGTGTCGTATTTAACGCCCGGCTGCATCACACGCGTCACCGCAGCGACCAGATGCTTGATCGTGACAGCGCGGGTATAGGGCTCATCCTCTGCCCCGAGATAATCCACCAGGAGCGTCGGCACACGCTCCACGCCGTCCCACTTCGGCAAATCCTCCAAATGATCGCGCACAGGATGGCGCTTGTTGTTCATAAAGGCGTTTGTCAGCGCAATCTCCGTGTCGCCTTTGTTCTTCAGCCCGTCGTACTGCGCCTCCATATAGAGGATAAGCCCCGCCGTATCCGCATCCGTCCAGTCGCGGGGCGCAGCGGGATCGCTTTCATCAGACCATGGCAAGCGCCCGCTCACGATCTCGCGTCCGGCGAAAACGTCGTTATACAGCTTCCCCGCAAACGCCGGATCGTGCGTCAGAATGAGGAAGATATTGTTGATCGTCTTCGCCACGTGTCCGCGTCCATCGTATTCCAGCAGACCCTTCCATTCCTCTTCCTCGCCGAACAGCGCCTGCTTCACGCGCGCATCGTCCTTCACAAGGGCGAGCATCGCCGCGTAGCTCGGAAGCTTCGTCGGATTTTTCGTGCGACTCCCCGCATCCAGCGCGCCGAATTTATGCAGGCGCACCAGGTCGAAGGCATTCAGGCGTTTGCCGCTTGCAGGCGAAGTCGAATGGTTGTCGTAGCAGGCCAGGCCGTCGTCGTAGATCACCAGGCCATTCGCCGCAGATCCTGCAGCATAGGTATAGCGATCCGGCGCATCTCCCGGCGTGTAGACCTCCGGCAGAAAGGCCGCGATCGCCTCTGGCACACTGTAGGCGCGGCAGAAAGCGCCCACCAGCCCCGGCTTTTCCCGTGGGTCCTGGAGCGGCGTTGCGTCCCCCTCGTCGGCTCTTGGCAGCGCCGGCTGGTGCGCCGCGTTCGGCCACTGGCGCGCATCGCGCCAATCGTCGTAGCGCGCCAGCACCTCCGCACCCACCACAAGCGGCCCCTCGTGGACCACAAAAGCCGCGTTGTAATCCATATCCCGCGGCGCCGACGGCCAGAACATCAAGCGCTCCGGCTGGTCCGTCGACGGATCAAACCACTCAAGGCCAATATCCTCCTCAAGCCCCCGCGCGATCGCCGTGTATTCCTCCGGCGAAACAGGCCGCGCCAGCGGCAGGATGATGCGCAATCGCGGCGCATTCGGCGTGTGGCTGTGGGTCGGGTGAACAATGTAAAAATACGGCAGCGCGCGCTCGATCTGCGCCAGCGCCTCCTCGAGCGAGACAGTCACCTCGTCCAGATCCAGCGTGATCAGCGAGCGGCTTTCCACCTCGCCCTTCGCGCGGCGCGTGCCCTTGAGCGTTCCCCCCACATAGCCGCCAACGTCCTTGCGGGCGCTGCGCTCGGATTTGTCCATCGCAGCGTATTCCGCCGTCGTCTCCGCCGTGCGGCGCGGATTCGCCAGCTTGTCGATGAATTTCGCCAGCGTCCACTCCTCGCGCTTCCAAACCCTCGCGCGCACACTTCCGCCGACAGACAGCGTGTAGGTTTCGTTCAAATGATCGGTCATAGGCGTCACTCCTTTTTCGTGAGAAAATCCGGTGCAACAGAATCGTGGTTCGTCATGGGAATCGTCCTTTCTTTGGTCCGTTCAAATGCGTTATCAAAATACAGAACCCACTTTTGCGCGCGGGTTTCAATTTTCATATCACCATTCTACCACCGCCCGGGTTTCAATGTCAAGCACCTTTCACCAATTTTTAAAGCGTACGGGTTGTAATTTCGAAACCGCCATGTTATACTAAACCCATGAAAGGAGGCGTCTCACATGACAGAGACCAACAACATTTTCGCCGAACGCCTGAAAACCGCCCGCACCGTCGCCGGACTTTCGCAGGCAGCCCTCGCCGAGGCGCTCAGCGACGGACACACCACCATCAACAAGGGCATGATCTCCAAGTGGGAAAACGGCCTCGGGCATCCATCCTTCGACAATCTTCGCCGCATCGCCGCATTTTTCCAGCGCTCGCTGGATTATTTCGCCGGCACCGACCTCGTCACCCCCGCAGAAGGCGGCGCCGTGCTCCGCACAAAGCGCCAGGACGCCGGCTACACCATCGCCCAGGCCGCCCACGCCGTGCATATCTCGCCAGAGGATCTGAAAAAAGCCGAAAGCGGCCTGCCCATCTTCGCCGAGAGCCACACCAAACTCCTGCAGCTCTACGCCGTCACCCCGCTCCTCGATTTCGACAAGATCGACAAGGACAACATGGATTTTGACAAGATCGTCCATTTTGAAGAAAAACCCGCCGCCACGCCGACCGTGCCCGTGCTCGGAAAGCTCGCTCCCGACGCCCCCCTTTTTGACGACGCGCACATTCTGGCGCGCATCCCCCTCACCATCCCCGAGCTCCAGCGCGACGCCGAGCACGTCTTCGCCCTGCGCGAAAAAACCGCCGACACAGAAACCCTCTACTTCGTCCGCATCCAGCCCGACGTCGAAGACAAGGCCCTCGCAGCCGTCCTCCTTCCTGGCGAAAAGAGCGCCCCAGCAGCGCCCCTGTTGCGCCGCATCCAGCACGCCGCGCCAAACCTCCTCCTCTACAGCGATGGCGGCGAGCCCCCACAGATCGTCGACAAAAAGGACCTCCGCATCCTCGGCCACGTCACCCATATCATCACCCAGAAAAAAGTTCTCTGAGCACACAAAAAGCCACCCGCGATGGGTGGCTTTCACTCTGTAGATATATTTCTCTTTAAAATATGTGATACTCTCCCGTAGTGCAGCCTCGTTTTTTCGAGTATCTACGCTATGGGGCGCTTATCTCTTTCGCCCTGCTGGGGCAGTTTGTTTGCTTAACAGCCTGCTGCCGGCGGACCGATCTTCGGATCTACCACAACATTGATGCAAGCTGGTTTATCAGAAGCTTTTGCTTCCTGAATGGCAGCTCTTAAAGCTCGGATGTCTGTGACGTATGCGCCATGACCGCCCAGTCCTTCTACAACGCGTTCATAATGCGTTTCTTCGCGAAGATCAAGCCCTGGGAAATCTTTTGTTTCGGGCGCTTTCCTGGATTCAGAACGTTTGATCATGCCCCACATCGAATCATTGAAGACGATGGCTGTGAGCTTGATTCCGTAACGCATACAGGTATCAAATTCCATGATATTATAACCCATGGCGCCGTCACCCGTCAGCAGAATGACCTCTTTTTCCGGATGCGCCAATTTTGCAGCCATGGCATAACCCATACCAACGCCAAGCGGTCCGAATGCATTGTTGGCAATCCCCAAAAGCTGACCTGGACCGTAGGCCGGCAGGAGCATCGCTGCCCAGGTTGCAACATCGCCACCATCAAACACGACGATGGTATTTTCGTCAATCTCCTGACGCAACTGCTCAAAAAACGCAATCGGATTGATCGGGCTGGCCAATGGATCCGGGCAAAGCTGAGACATACCCTGTGCAGCCTGCATCTTAATCTGCTGCACGAGCTGCTTCCACATGGCATGCTCCATTTCCGGCGCTGCATCTGTCAACTGTGCAAGCACCATTTTCGCATCGCCGACGATCCCTACGTCCGGCTGCCACTGATTATTTAACTCTGCCGGATCAATGTCTATACGAATCATCTTTGTTTCCGGGCGAATAACGGATCTGCTCAGTGTATAGCTGGCGCGTGTGCCGATAATGATAACGAGGTCGCTGTGCTGGGCAACATTGATGGTGATCGGATCGTTGCATCCAATACTGACATAGTTTGTGTGCTTATCGCTGATCGCGCCACGTGCTGCGTTGCGCGTGCAGAACGGAATGTCTGTTTTCTCTACAAATGCTTGCAGTTCTGCCTGTGCCTGTGACCACCAAAGGCCACTGCCAGCAATGATAAGCGGTCGTTCAGCTTGTTGGATCAATTGTGCGGCACGCTTGATATCCTCATCCGCAGCTGGCATTCTTCCCTGTTTACAGGAATGCGCCGGCATTTTTATTGCGTCCATATCAACCGTGCTGTCATTGAGATCACGTGGCACTTCGATATAAGCCGGACCCGGCGTTCCGTTTACAGCCTCAGCAATGGCCTGGGCAACATACTCAGGCACACGATCGGGTTCGTAAACAGTTTTCGCATACTTGCTCATTGATCGCACAAGGGACAGCTGATCAAAGTCCTGCAGTTCATTTCTATCAAACTCTGTTACCCGAGCGCGTCCACCGAGATAGAATACGGGATATTTTCCCATATAGGCATTGGCCATCCCAGTTAACAGATTCGTAACCCCTGGTCCAGCCGTTCCTGTGCATACACCGAGCGTTCCTGTCGTAAGCGCCCAGCCTTCGGCGGCAAAAGCAGCGGACATTTCGTGGCGCGTTGAAATAAACCGCATGCCAAGCTTCTCAGCTTCTTCGATCGTTGGATAGATATGTCCGCCAGGAATGCCGAAGATATATTTTACGCCTTCGTTCTTCAATACATGCGCAACCAGCGCCCCTGTTTTTTTGATGTTAGACATAAACTCAACTCCCTTCATTCTCCTTCTGTTAAGTCTTTCGTTTCAGGAATAAATACAGCGATCAACAATGCAGCTATGAGCGGAAGCAAGACCGCAAAGGCAACTGCATGAGCGAGACCCAATACCACGCTCAGCGATCCGATGAAAGTTGGCACCAGCACTTGTCCAATACGTCCAAGAATATTGTTCGTCCAGGCCATCGCGTTGGCGCGAACCTCCGTCGGAAAGAGCTCATTTGTAATCGTTGAGCCGACAATAAGAAACGAATTCGTAAATCCTGTTGCAAAACAACCAATCAAAAGCACCAACGCAAAGCTTTTCACAAGAAACAGCGCAGCTGCCGCACAGGAACCCGTGACGATGATGATGATGGCGCCCTTCTTGCGTCCTATCTTATCGAGCATGCGACCATTGAGGGCAATAATCACCATGCCAACAAGCGTTTGCGTAACGAGAGCAATGCTCACCATCAGCGGCGTGAAGGACAGGTCGTTTACAACATGCTGTGAGAAAAAGTTCAGCGCACCTTTCACGCCAAAATAGAGAAAAAACCACACAATTGCCATGACAATCAAATACTTTCGATATTGCGGTTTCCAAACTTCAAAGAAATCGTTTTTCTCTCGCTGCGTTTGCTCCAAACGCGCACGTTTCATTTCAAGGAACTTCTTGGTTTCCGGAAGATTTTTATGGAAGACAATCACCGGAATCAATGGCAGGGCTCCGATCAAATACATCGCACGCCAGTTCAACCCCAGAAGCGTAAGCACCGGCAGCAAAAGCGAAAGCACAAGCGCCCCGGACGTTGCCACCACCTGCAGAATCGACGACGCTTTGCCGCGTTGTTCCACCTCGAATTCTTCAGATACGATCACATATCCAAGGGACCAGCACGCGATCAAAAAGATACGTGCCAGAAACTGAAAGAAAACGAGAAACGTCATTGCAGGTGAGAAAGCTGTGATCGCACTGCACAAAGTGTAAGCAATGACCGATGCAAGAAAGATTGGCCGTCGCCCAAGATTATCAGCCAGCCTCACAAGAAAGAACGCGAACATTGTTCCCAGTCCAATGATCGACAGAGAAAAACCAGCCTGTTGATTGTTCAAACCAAAATCAGCAGTAATATATGGCAGCACAATATTGATGAGCGCATCATCAAATCCTTCAAAAAATATCCCGATCATTAAGACCGTAAACAGTTTCTTCTGACGTTGCGTAAAATTTGTTCCACTACCATTTTTCGAATCAACATTTGCAGCCATGCTCTCTCCCTCCTCCCCCGTTATTGTAAGTGATGCCCTCAGGCCTCATATTTGTTCCAAAGTTTCAACTGCTCCAACAGCATATCGATGCGTTTCTCATTGGTTTGCGCCAAAGATTCCGCCGTGTACTTATAAAACCCTTCGCCGGATTTTGTGCCAAGTTTTCCTTGTTTTACCATGTCGTGAATCACTTCCGGCGTTTTCTCATCGTTGCACAATTCCGGATAAATAATATCGTAGACAAAAGAGACAGTATCCAGACCGATATAATCCATCGTATCAAAAAATCCCTGCCAGACAGACTTAAAGCCAATCGACGCTCTTGCCGCCTTATCGAGGTCTTCTGCTGAAACAATGCCATGATCCAGAAGGTAGAGCGCCTCGCGAGAAAGCGCCGTCTGCAAACGGTTAATAAGAAAACCTTTTACAAACTGATTGACAACAACAACCGTTTTGCCACATTCTTCAAGCGCACCCTTTAAAAGTTCGACTTTTTCTGGTTCAGCTTTGTCGTTTTTTACGAGTTCAACGAGCGGCAGAATTGATGGCGGATTAAAGAAATGTGCAACAAAAAATTTGCCACTGCGAAAATCAGGGAAAATCTCCGGAAGCGGCAGCGCAGATGTATTACTCGCAATTACCGCATCTTCAGCACAGTACTTATCCAGCTCCTGATACAGCGCCTGCTTAATCTCAATCTGCTCAGGTACAGCTTCAATGACGATTGCCGCATCTTTAACAGCCTCTTCAAGATTTACTGAAAGCATCAAATTATCCAAACAACGTGTAGCATTTTCATCGATCACGTCTTTTGCGGCCATCTGATCAAGCGTTCCCCTGATCATCATTCTGGCTTTTTCCAGTGCGTCCTGTGAAATATCATTCAAATACACCTGATGGCCGCCCATTAAAAAGACCTGTGCAATACCTGGGCCCATAACCCCAGCACCAATAACTGCAATTTTCATAATGCGCACCTCCTGTATTATCTGATAATACCGACTATTTCTTTAATTTAATTATACGCTCGTTTACTGCATTCAACCAATATCCATATCCAATACCGCAGTATTAATCCAGACTATAGAACCAAAGCATAATAAAAGCGCAACGCTCTTTTCCAGTCGTTGCGCTTCTGATTCATATTTTGTTTTGAAACCTGCCAACCAGCATTTGCATAAACTGTTTCGCTTCAAGTGAAAGCAATTCGTCCTCTGCATAGATAATACCAAGCTTTACCGTCCAGTCAAAATCAGTGATCTCAAGCGGCTTGATGAACTGTTTTTCATAGTAGCTATGATCCTCCCAGACCGTACACATAGGCATTACCGTTACAGCGCGAGATTTCGTCAAATACTTTCGCACCCCATCCTTATCATCAACCGAGACAAAATCCAACTTGTCGTTGTAAGATAGCAGTTTGTTGCGATTAAACGCATTCAACACATCTCGATAGACAACAAACGAATATTGCAATGCTTCTTTCATAGAAACCTCAGATCTTGTGTACAGAGGATTCGCACGCCCGCACCATATAAACATCCTGTCGTCAAAAAGCTTGGTAAAGATCAGATGTTTGTTTTCCAGTTCCGTCTTAAAACTGTCTGCTTCGATGTTTGAAATCATAATCACACTCAAATCCAGTTCTCGTTGATAAACCAATTCAAGTGCATCGTAGCTGTTCAGTTCTTTCAAACTCACCTGTAAGCTTGGGTAAGCCATCTTAAGTTCCATTAACGTATCCAAAACCACCGAATTAACAATGTAAGGCACGCACCCCACAGAGAGATGACCAACAGAACTGCAATCAATGTACTCGTTCATTGCGAGAATCTGCTCAACCTCGTTCATGATCGTTTTACAATGCTGCAGCACCCGTTCCCCGCGAGAAGTGAAAACAATTCCCTTCCCCGTTCTTCGTATCACCTCAAATCCCAGCTCTGCTTCAAGATCCTTGATGGCAATGCTGAGCGATGGCTGGCTGATAAACATCTTTTCTGCAGTTTTAGAAATCGTTTCGTATTTTTCCAACTCAACAAGGTACCGCAATTGATTCAATTTCATCGTGATCACCTTCCGGGCTGAGATATGCTATGAAACCCTCTTCTATATTCCTATTATAACATAGTAAATTGTATGTGAACACCCTCTGATTTCCTGATGAAATGATCTATTGCACAAATAAAACAGACAGCAGCTCGAAAGCTGCTGCCTGAAAAAATCTTATACTATTTCACCGTCCTATTTTGACAGGATGCGCACCACTTCATGCGGTGGCTTTTGTCGTCATTTATTGCGTTCTGCCAAATAGCTGTACCCAGACAGCGCTTTTTCCTTCGCTATAATATAACCGACCCCGACATATTTGTGAATTGACGACAGCATATTTTGCTTGTGAGCGCAAACGTTTACAAATTATTGACCACATCAGAGGCTGGAAATGGTTTACTTGTTGAGCGCACAGCTTGTTTTTCTGCTAAATAAATACTGCTGGTTTTGCTATCGAATTTATAAAATTTCAAACCTATTATTCTACCAAAGACCACCACCGTCAACCACAGCAGACAGCCGCAAATCGCCTGCACATGCAACACCAAACAGCCAACCCCCAAGCCTTGAGAAAATCGCCGTTTAATGCTATAATTGGGGCATTGTGACCGAAATCAATCATTAAACCAAGGGAGTTGTATCATCATATGAAATTAGGCATTGCTGTATAGCGAGGAATTGATAAAGTTTGATATTTCTCGATGAATGCCTATAAATCCCTTTGTTGAGCCAATTCTCATTTTTCTCGAACACACGAAACATCATAAAACTTCATATAATTGTATGGCGAATTGGTGTAAATTGGTGTAGCGAGTCCAACACAACAAAATACAAAAAGGCTTTAGAAAATGATAAGCTCCCCATAGAGTAGATACTCGAAATATCAAAAAATCGAAACTACACTATGGGGAGCTTTCGTTATGCACAAAACCAAACCTATTATAATAACAAATAGCAATACCGACGACTGGATCGCTTACCACTACTGGTATACCAGAGAGGATTGGAAGAAAGCAACTAAAAAACTGGAATCAATTTAATCGTAAGAAGATCAATTCGAAACTCTTTGTATAAGTTCAAATAACGTTCTTAATTCCTCAAAAGCTCCTATTTCCTTTAGCATGTCAGTAGTTATAAACTTTGTTATCTGACCATTTAGTCTTTTTTTAATTTCAATTTGTCGTTTATTTTCATTTTTAATATTTGACATTACCTTTTTGTCACATAATATCTTAGAAACATCTATTTGATCCCATTTCTCATAATACTCATCTAATTTAATATTGAATTCTTTCTCAATCAATTTAGGTGGAATATAATTTTCAATCTCTCTTCTTTGAATTTGAAAAGCAAATCTTCTACCATCATTTACTCTTTGTATTTCTTCAATTTTCTCTCTGTAATCTTTCCTATCATTGTCATATACGTGTATTTCTTTTATATTAGAGTCTTTAAAATAATTTTCATTAACCCAAGTTGTTAAATTGGATCCCGATAGAGGAATAATTTTAATCTTTGTTGCTTCAAAATCGACAATTTTTTTATACTCTTCAATATTTTTATTGATGTTTCTTAAAAAGTTTACATCATTCTTTCCTTCAACACAAATAACACAATTCTCAATTGCATATGGCAGAATTCCTAATTCATTAACGATTGCCTTGTATTTTATATCATCGTCCCTTTCTACAGAAGGTACCCCATCATTTCCCTTGTGTAGAAAAATCAATTGCTTCAAATCCACTATTTTTGCAATTTCCGGTGTATGAGTGGTAATAAACAGCTGATGTTTTCCATCTTGAGATAAATCTTGAAGAGTCTTTATAATCATTCTTTGATAGTTAGGATGCTGTGCTGTTTCAGGTTCTTCTATTGCATAAATTATAGAATTATTATGGTCGTTTTCTACTGATTTTTCTGCTTCAACTCTAAAATAACTCAACAGAATTAGTCTTCTCACACCACTTCCTCTTTTATTTAATGCAATACCATAGTCAGAGATTAAATCAAATGAAAAAATTGAATCCAAGGATTTTGTTGTTATCTCTGGATGCAAGTCGGAAGCAATTTTAGGATCTAATTCTGCCAATTTTTCAATAGTCTCTTTTCCTATCATTTCAACTTTTTCTTTCACCGCTTCAACTATTTTATCAAACTCATTTTGCAATTCCGCTGTAACCGTTTTCGTAATAGCTTTTAACGGTGATTGAACCTCAGAATCTTTATCTGTATTTGCCCGATCTGCTTTAAATAAAAAGTACAAAGGTAAATTTTTCTGTAAACTTCCCCATATATTCTTCGCATCTTCTTGAGTCATATCAATATTCATTTCTTTAAAGATTGTATCTGGTCCAATCTTTGCGTGATAAATAGCCCTTCTTATCTCTGCTGCAATATTTTTATTTACAGAATCATATTCGTCAAGAGACACATTTTCTTTTAATATTCTCCTTAAATCTTGAATTTTTTCGCAAACTAAAGGTTTTTCATTTATAACAGGATACTTTGCCCTTAAAAAAATTTTGGGCACAATATTTTTCTTTGTACAGTCATAACTTTTAATAATTTCCAATTTTCCATCCGAATTTAATAAGTGCTCTAATTTTAGATCTGTAGTCACTGATGAATCTATTATTATTTTTGCCTCATCCATCAAATTAAAGCAACATGAAATCTCTATTGGTTCCTCCATCGGTTGTGTAACGTTATGATCTTCACTAGTCATTTTAAGCTTTTCATTAAAAAACAACTCCATTGCCTCAAGTATAGTAGATTTTCCCACATCATTTCTTCCAATAATCACATTTAAGTTTTTATTAAAACATATGATTTCATCAAGAAACCCTCTAAAATTTTTTATTCGCAGCGAATATAACTCAATGTTCATTTTTTCCTCCTTTTTATACAAAAAACAATAAGAGTTATGTTTATTTACCTACCTAAAGTGTTTTTATCATCACCCTCTGATAATAATAATCTATTAGATATTTTTTGTAAAGAATTTTATTACGTTAAGTATTCTCATCACTTAAATTCTTTACTCAATCCCTTTGCTCATATTCGTAAAGCACCTTTAAATCACATGATTTTTCTCAGCTAATATTTGAAAACAACCTTTAATACATTAAAACAAATATTAATTGAAAATATTTTAAGATTCAATCTCACGTTTTACACATGACAAAATAAAAATAAGAACAGCTTCTTTATTTGTTCTATCAAGAACCATGTTTCATGAATAAAAAAGAACTTACTTTGAAGATCTGAGAATCTATTAGCAAAATAAATTTAATGACTATGTTCAACAGATATATGATTTGTGTTTATGCATACTTTCCATTACATTTACAGAAGTAATCCCAGCCGAAGGCTGGAAAAATTTGAAGCGATATGCTCTATACATAGGAGCATACCGCTTCTTTTTTATTTACGTAAGCGCTGGCAGCTTATCGTTGTCTTTCTGGTTTCGATGCACCTTTATTGTTGTGTACATCATGCGGATTTCATCCATGCTATACTCACCTTTGCCCCAACGTCTGTATCCTGCTGGAGATTTGTACCAACATTTCTTTTTGCTGTGCCAACGAAAGCCCAGCTCTTTCAAGCGCTCTTTGTGTGGTTTCGTGTTGCCCGATACCCACACAAAACAGCCGATGATCTCTATCTCAATCCCGTCCAGCTTTAGTAGCTCAGCAATCAATGTTTGAAACTCTTCCGGCGTTTCATCGGTTTCGCGCTCGTAGGTTTCGCCATCTTTGTTGACATGAATATTTTTCACACGTTCGAACAGTGTTTCATATTCAGCGTTTAAAATTTTCATTTCCTCATCACTGCCGCCAACATCTGGATGCAGCTTCAAGCACAGCCGGTGATAGGCCTTCTTTAATTCTTCCAACGTTCTAATGGATTCATTCAAATATTTCATGGTCCTTACCTCCTAAAATCACAGACGAAACAGCCTGCAATAGTGTTCAATCAAATCTTCCGGAATATCTGTAAACTTTCCACTGTCAGGCGGTGCGCCACAGATGAAAAACGTTCCGGCGATGATGTCCAACAGCTCGCCACGTTCGCTAAAGATTGGCCGATTGAGCGGCAATCCGTTGATCTTTCCTTCATCGTTGCAAACAATCGCCACATCTTCCATCCATGGATAATAAGCTTGGATAAAACCGCCAACAATCGCCTGCATACTCTTCAAATTTCCGTCAATGTCACGGAGGACCGGCTCTTTTTCCGGTGCAATGACTAAAACTTTCATTATTAATACCATCCTTTCAAAATTGAAAATTCGTTTTCGAGAAGCGCTCGAGCTATTTTGTGGGGGGAAAATAAATTTTCCGCCATCCTATTGATCTGCAACCTCCTTTCCAGCTCGTTTTTCGTTTTCGATGTAGCCTTTCGCTTATTAGTGGGTTCACGTTTGCCAAAGCAGACCAGCACGGGTTCTGCAAGGCGACAAGGCACGAGACGCCGTAGGGCAGCGCTTGTCAGGTTCCGGGCTGGTCTGCTCGGCTATTAACGGGCACCCACTGAGCGAGAGGCGGTTCGAAAACAAACGACCGCAAGAAAGTGGCAGAGCAATAGACAAGATGGCGGAATACAAAAAAGCAAGCGTCCGTAGACGCTTGCATCAGAATTAAAGTTTAGATGATTCCTTTTTTTCTCCTGAATCTCATCACACTAAACACCTAACTTGTCAACTTCACACATTTCTTATCTTTGTTTCTTATCGCTTCTCAATACTGAACTCAAATTATATAGAGTGCATTCACAAAAGAATGAATTATATGTTAAAATGAATTCGATTATTACACTGAAAATTGTACGAAAAGGTGATCTCATGAATAAACAACAGCTTGCATCAAAGATCTGGGAATCTGCGAACAAAATGCGATCAAAGATCGAAGCCAATGAATACAAGGATTATATTCTTGGCTTCATTTTCTATAAATTTCTTTCCGACAAGGAAGTGCAATATCTCAAGGACAATGACTGGACCGATGAGTATCTTCCTTATGTAACGGAGGACGATGCAGAAACGGTCGAAAATGTGCAAAAGAACATTGGCTACTTCATCGCCTATGACAATCTTTTCTCCACCTGGATTGCCAAGGGAAGTGACTTCTTGGCAGATGATGTGACGGTGGCACTGGCAGCTTTTAGCCGGCTGATCAATCCTTCTCACAAGAAGGTTTTCAGTGGGGTCTTCACCACCCTTGAAACAGGTCTTTCCAAGCTCGGTGAAACGTCCGGCGCACGCACGAAGGCCATTCGTGATTTGATCTATCTCATCAAGGACATCCCTATGGATGACAAGCAGGATTATGATGTACTGGGCTTTATCTATGAATATCTGATCAGCAACTTCGCGGCCAACGCTGGCAAAAAAGCCGGTGAATTCTACACGCCACATGAAGTGTCTCTCCTGATGTCAGAAATCGTCGCCGAACATCTCAAGGATCGCACGGAGATCAAAATCTATGACCCTACCAGCGGTTCTGGTTCTCTATTGATCAACATCGGTGAAAGCGCGGCGCGTTACATCGGTGGCGAAAACAATATCAAATACTATGCCCAGGAGCTCAAAGAAAACACCTACAACCTCACCCGCATGAACCTTGTCATGCGCGGCATTCTTCCAGACAACATCGTCACCCGCTGCGGTGATACCCTCGAGGAAGACTGGCCATATTTCGACGACAACGACCCGATCAATACGTATGAACCCCTCTATGTAGATGCCGTGGTTTCCAATCCTCCCTATTCCCAAGCGTGGAACCCGGCCGATAAAGAAACCGACCCACGTTATGCACGATTTGGTCTTGCCCCAAAGAGCAAGGCCGACTATGCATTTCTGCTGCATGATCTCTATCACTTGAAGCCAGACGGTATCATGACCATCGTTCTGCCCCATGGTGTGCTCTTCCGTGGCGGCGAAGAAGGCACCATTCGCAAAAATCTCATCGAGCAGAACCACATTGACGCCATCATCGGCCTGCCTGCCAACATTTTCTACGGCACCGGCATCCCAACCATCATCATGGTGCTGAAACAGCATCGTGACAACACCGATGTGCTCATCATCGATGCCTCCAAAGGCTTTGCCAAAGAAGGCAAGAACAATAAGTTACGCGCTTGCGATATCAAAAAGATCGTCGATGTGGTTACTGCTCGTGTCAGCGTGGATAAATTTTCCCGCGTGGTCAGCCGCGACGAGATCCGCGCCAACGACTACAACCTGAACATTCCGCGTTATGTTGATTCTTCCGAAAAAGCAGAAACCTGGGACATTTATGCCACGATGTTTGGTGGTATTCCTGAAAGCGAATTGAACGAGCTGCATGACTATTGGGCTGCCTTCCCACATCTCAAAGACGCGCTCTTTACCTCAGACAACGATGCATATTGTCACCTCGCCGTAGACGATTTGAAAGATACGATCGCATCCCACCCAGATGTGACTGCTTTTAAGGCACGCTATCAGGAACAATTTGACGACTTCGATGCCTTTTTGGAACGCGAATTGATCACAAACATGGAGTCCCTGATCATCCCACGCGAAGAAACCGTGCTGAGCGATGGGATCTTCGCCCGCCTCAAGAACGTGCCTCTGATTGATCGCTACCAGGCCTATCAGCTGCTTAACGACGATTGGAACAGCATCGCCATCGATCTCGAAGTGCTGCAAACAGAAGGTTTTGCTGCCATTAAACAGGTAGATCCAAACATGGTGCTTAAAAAGAAAAACGGCAAAGAGCAAGAGATTCAGGAAGGCTGGACAGGCCACGTGCTGCCTTTCGACCTCGTACAGAAAGCGCTGCTCGCAGATGACCTGCAAGCGCTAAACGATAAAGAAATACGGTTGAACGACATTGCATCCGACCTTGAGACACAGCTGGAAGAGCTCAGTGAAGAAAACAAGGAACAAGCCTTCGTCAACGACGCCAAAGACGCCTTTGTCGCAGCTGAAGTGAAGAAAGCCCTCAAAGTCAAGGAAGCCGATACCGACACCCTGTCGATTTTGAAGAAGGTCGATTCCCTCTTCACCGAAGAAAAATCCCTGAAAAAACAAATCAAGGACGACGAAAAAGCCCTGCACCTGCAAATCAAGGTCACCATCGAAGCCCTTTCCGACAAAGAAGCATGCGCACTGCTCAAACAGAAATGGATCACTCCAATAACTGACAGCCTCCTGGCCCTGCCAGATGCAGTAATCGATACGCTAGTGACCAAGCTTGACGCCCTCTCTAAGAAATACAACACCACCTTCGCGGAAATCGATCGGGAGATTGCTGACACAGAAAACGAATTGATCGCCATGCTTGACGATCTCACTGGGAATGACTACGATATGCAAGGCATCGCTGAGCTGAAAAAACTGTTGGGAGGTGCCTGAGATGGCCGAGAATAAACAAGCACCTGCGATTCGCTTTCGAGGGTTTAAGGATGATTGGAAAAAAATCAAGCTAGATTCTATTACCGACGTACGAGATGGAACGCATAGTTCTCCATCATATATAGAAAAGGGACATCCATTTATTACATCAAAAAACGTTAATAACGGCTTCATTAACTATGAGAGTGTACAATACATCTCAGATACAGATTATGAAGAAATTAATAAGCGCTCAAAAGTTCATAAAAATGATATTTTAATGGGTATGATTGGTACGATTGGAAACATTGCACTAGTGCGTACACCACCTGATTTCGCAATAAAAAATGTTGCACTAATTAAAGATACAGGTGAAGTATTTTACTTATATTTGTATCACTGTTTACAATCGACTTGTGTCGCCAAGCAATTAAATGAAAATCTAGATGGTGGAACTCAAAAATTTATCGCGCTAAACAAAATCAGAGGACTTGTAATTCCCGTATCAACCATAGAAGAACAAAAAACAATAGGTACCTTTTTAGAAAATATCGATAAATTCATCTCCCTCCACCAACAAAAGCACATGCAGCTGATGGCCATCAAGAAAGCGATGCTTGAAAAGATGTTCCCAAAGGAAGGCGAAACCGTCCCAGAAATTCGCTTTGCAGGATTTTCTGAGCCTTGGGAGTTAAGGCAGTTGAGAAAAGTTGTCAAAGAAGTAACACGAAATGATCCATTATCAACTGCACCTGTTATGATGATCACTGCAACTCAAGGGTTTATAGACCAGTCCGAAAGATATGCTTTTAATAATGCAGGAGAAAGTTTAAAAAAATATACACTTCTACACAAAGGAGAACTAGCATACAATCATGGTGCATCTAAATTGCGTCCTTATGGTTCTTGTTTTAACCTTGCTAGTGTTGAAGAAGCACGCATTCCCTACGTTTATCATTGTTTTTCAACGAAAAATCAAAATCCCGTGTTCATGTCTATCATGTTAAATGGGAAAAATGTTGAAAATCAACTTAGACGCATCGTCTCCTCTGGTGCTAGAATGGACGGTTTGCTGAACATTTCATTCGATGAATACGCGTCAATAACCATTCTGCTTCCCACACTTTCAGAGCAAAACGCTATCGCAAACTACTTCCGCAACCTCGACACCCTTATCTCTCTCCAACAAAAAAAGATCGACCAACTGCAACACATCAAAAAAGCGTTTCTGGGCAAGATGTTTGTCTGACGCAGAAAGGAGAAACCCATATGGCATTTACAAAAGAAGCCGACTTCGAAGAAGCACTCATCCATATGCTTTCAGAAAAAGGCTGGGAAAAAGCCGTCCTCAAAAATTACACGGAAGAACAGCTCATCCAGAACTGGGCAGATATTCTTTTCGACAACAACCGAGACATTGACCGCTTGAACGATTCTCCATTGACGGAAGGCGAAATGCAGCAGATCCTTGAGCAGATCAATATGCTCAAGACACCGCTCAAGCTGAACGGCTTTATCAACGGACGCAGTGTAACGATTACGCGTGACAATCCAAATGATGCCCTTCATCTCGGCAAGGAAGTATCCCTCAAGATCTACGACCGCAAAGAGATTGCTGCCGGCCAGAGCCGCTATCAGATTGTGCAGCAGCCAAAGTTTCCTACCAAGAGCAAGATGCTAAACGATCGCCGTGGCGACCTGATGCTGCTCATCAACGGCATGCCAGTCATCCATATTGAGCTGAAAAAGAGCGGTGTGCCTGTGAGCCAGGCCTGCCACCAGATTGAAAAATACGCCAGCGAAGGCATCTTCACGGGACTCTTTTCGCTGGTCCAGATCTTTGTCGCAATGAATCCAGAAGAAACCCTTTACTTCGCCAATCCTGGCCCGGAAGGAAGCTTCAACCCGGACTATTATTTCCACTGGGCAGATTTCAACAATGAACCGATCAACGATTGGCAGCGCGTCGCCTCCACCCTGCTCTCCATTCCAATGGCACATCAGCTAATCGGCTTTTACACGGTCGCAGATGATTCGGACGGCGTGCTCAAAGTCATGCGCAGCTACCAATATTACGCGGCCAGTGCGATCTCTGACCGTGTAGCGAAGGCCAAATGGGAAGGAAAAAATCAGCGTGGCGGCTATATCTGGCACACGACCGGATCAGGCAAAACAATGACATCTTTCAAGTCGGCGCAGCTCATCGCCTCCTCGAAAGACGCTGACAAGGTGATCTTCCTCATGGACCGCATCGAGCTGGGCACCCAAAGCCTGAAAGAATATCGTGGCTTCGCCGATGAGAACGAAGATGTGCAAGCGACGGAAAGCACCGGCGCTCTGGTGATGAAACTGAAAAGCAACGATCCGTCGGATACCCTCATCGTGACCTCTATTCAGAAGATGAGCAACATCAAAGACGAAGACGACGGCGGCTTAAAGGCGGCCGATATTGAACAGATGAACCGCAAGCGTATCGTCTCCATTGTGGACGAATGCCACCGCTCGACCTTTGGTGAGATGCTGCTCACCATCAAGCAAACATTTCCACGCGCCCTCTTCTTTGGCTTCACCGGGACACCAATCCAAGAAGAAAACCAGAAAAAACTGAGCACCACAGCGACGGTTTTCGGCGATGAATTGCACCGCTACAGCATCGCCGACGGCATCCGCGATGGTAACGTGCTGGGATTCGATCCGACAATGGTGCTGACGTACAAGGATAATGATCTGCGCCAAGCAGTGGCGCTGGAAAAGGCCAAGGCCAAAACGGTCAAAGAAGCATTAGACGACGAAAAGAAGAGAAAGATTTTCTACCAATATATGAGCTTGCCAATGGCCGGTCACGTGAACAGCAATGGCGATTATGAAAAAGGGATTGAAGACTACATCTCAAACAGCCAGTATGAAACCAAAGAACATCAACACATGGTCGTGAGCGACATTCTCGAAAATTGGCAGATGCTTAGCCATGGCGGAAAATTCCACGCCATCTTTGCGACGAGCAGCATTCCGGAAGCGCTAGAGTATTATCAGCTGCTGAAGCAGATGGCACCAGACCTCAAGATCACGGCACTGTTCGATCCAAGCATCGACAACAACGGCGAACGCAGCATCACCAAAGAAAAAGGGCTCTCTGAGATCATCGCTGACTACAACGAACGCTATGGGCAGGAATTTACCATTCCAACCTTCGCCAAGATGAAGAAAGACATCTCTTCCCGATTGGCGCATAAACGCCCTTATGAGCGCATCGAACACACGCCAGAGCTGAAAATTGATCTGCTGATCGTGGTGGATCAGATGCTGACAGGGTTCGATTCTAAGTGGATCAACACCTTATACATGGACAAGGTGTTGTTGTATGAAAACATCATTCAAGCATTTTCCCGTACCAATCGCCTATTTGGCCCGAACAAACCATTCGGCACGATTCGTTACTACCGCAGACCACACACCATGGCACGAAACATCGAAGATGCTGTGAAACTCTATTCCGGCGATAAGCCATTGGGTTTATTTGTAGACAAGCTGGATAAAAACCTTGAAAAGATCAATCTGATCTTTGGAGAGATCGAAGATCTCTTCCAAAACGCCGGCATCGATGATTTTTCCCAACTGCCGAAAGACACCGACGAACGCAAACAATTTGCCAAGCTGTTCAACGCATTAAACGATTACCTTGAAGCCGCTTACGTGCAAGGTTTTTCATGGGATAAGCTTTCTTATGATTTCATCGATGACGCTTCCGGGAAAAAGACCACGATTCAAGTGGCATTGGATGAAACGACTTATAAAATCCTCGTTCTGCGTTACAAAGAACTGTCGTCAAGGGATCCAGGGCTAGATGGCCCAGAGGATCTGCCCTATGATATCCAAGGCTATCTCACATCCATCAATACCGATGCCATCGATATTGGTTACATGAATTCACGGTTTGACAAGTATCTGAAATTGCTCTATCAAGGCACAGACGCGGATGCCATCCAGCAGGCGGAAGACGAGCTCCACAAAACCTTTGCCACCTTGACCCAGGAAGAACAAAAATATGCCAACATTTTCCTCCACGACATTCAACGTGGTGATGTGAAGCCGGACGATAGTAAAACCCTGCGCGATTACATTACCGAATACATGACCCGCGCAAAAGATGACCAGCTGCACCGCCTGGCCGTTGTGCTCGGTTTGGACGAAGAAAAGCTTCGCGCCATCATGGCCCTTCATTTGGACGAGCGAAAGATCAACGAATTTGGCCGCTTCGACGCGCTGAAAGCTACCGTCGATAAGCAGAGAGCCAAGGTTTATTTTGAAAAGATCGAGGGGAAACCTATCGTCCCACCAAAGGTGTCTGTGAAAATAGACAAACTGCTGCGCGAATTTATTTTAAACGGTGGCTTCGACATCGAGATGCCAGAGGAATGACGCACGGTTTTTGCGAAAAACAAAATAATATCCCAGCCGCTGGCTTTGAAAAAATATTGCGATATATCCCATTCTCACAGGATATATCGCATTTTTTATTATTTGTCCTTACTTTCTAAAATTAAAAATGAACTATTTTTCGTATACCGTTTGGCAATATTTTTTAATTTTGCTTTCAACTGCATCCAACTCTTATTGATATTTCAAGTACTTCAAATCTGCTTTGGCTTCTGATTTGTTAACAATTTTTTCTTTTATAAGCCAACGCAGAATTGCCTCGAGTAATTCCCCGATGGACTGTTCTTTATTGTCTGCTTCAACTCGAGCATCCGGTGCCCATATATCGATAGTCGCTCCTCTTTCAATTAACTTACAGTTTTGCCAATATAAATTATGTCCCAGAATTCTTGGAGTAACTTGTATTCTAGGAATGTATTTTTGTGGTATTTTCGATATAAAACTGGTAAGGAGTGAAATATCTGGGAGTAAATCAGTAAATTCTTTATCCGTTTCAATATCCTGTCTGTCAAAAACAAATTCTTTTTGTTTTTGATCGAATATCCTGTTTGTTGTTAAAACAGGTATCTCGAGAGTTTTAATCATTTTAGTCAAAGTATTATTAAAGTCCCCTCCATAATAATAGTAGATAAAGTTTAAAGTAAAACCTTCGTTAAATCCTTTGTATTCTATATGAATACAAGGCACAACACCTTTCATATTTGGTATCATTGGAAATTGAATGCTGAAAGCATTTTTAGCATGATAAAATAGATCTCTATTTTTTAGCGCCCAATGAGGAACATCCATTTCCGTTACACTGTTATCCATATCAACTAAAGCAAAATGATTCCCACAGATTCTAAGTTTTTGTAAGGGTATCATAGCAATATAATGCCATTGAATAATCTCCCAATCAGGACATTCAATATAATCGTCAACGAAGCCAATATACGCGTACTGATCAGCAGGTATTCTGTTTTCTTCATCATAGACTCTTGTCGGAATAAACAATGAAGGATATTTTTTCAAAACTTTTTCCTTAGAAAAAGCAGGAGAATTAACACGTTTCATAAGTTTACCTTCAATATATTTTTCATTAATGTCTTTACTAATTAAAGAAAAACCAACCTTAAACTCTTTTGCTTCAACAACCAATAAATTATAGCAATTCAAATTAATATGGTCTGGATAAACTTGTTTCTGATTTTTCTCCGAATTATTTTTAATATTCTCGATAATATTCATCTTTTTTTGAGCATTGATATAATTAAGATTACGCTGTGTTATTTTTTGTTTATCTTCAGTTTCATTTACCGAAGATTTCCGGTCATTATTTTCAATAAATTGTGTATGAATTTCATGATGCGTCAATTCTATATTAAAAGTGTTGTTATTTGTTATATTTATATTTTCAGTATTATTATTCGTCACACTCATATCATAATTATTGTTATACATATAACTTGTGTTTTGATATACAATTCCTGAATTATTCAGACTTGAATCAGATCCACTGTTTTCTGTTTTTCCCTCTTTATTTTCTTTTTTACCCTTTTGTTCTTTCGGTAATTTATGGTCATTCCTAAATAGATACAAAAGAACTCTTGTCAAAAAATTAGCAGGAGTTTTTTCATGCGCAGCTTCTTGAAAAGACATCTTATCCGACTTGCTAATAATGTGATCCATCTCTATTTCGATTAGCATCTTATTAACAAGCTCCCTTTTTTTATCTTCTGATCCAATTCTTCTTAAAATTTCTTTCTCAAATGACTTTTCGATTATCTCAAAATCTTCGCTGTCAATTTGAATGAACATTGCACAGGTTGTTATATCATCCGGAATATTTCTCTCATGACTCAAATACCTACTAACAGCACTAGAATCAGCCCAAGCTCGAGTATTATCAAAATATCGTTCAAAATATATTTTTGTCCCTGCAATCCACGAGAAAATACTATTTACCAAATATTCATTACTGCTATCTTTTCGAGGTAGCATTTTTTTTACTATGTCAAGAAAACTTTTAAAATCAAAGCAGTCCATTTATAACCAACTCCTTATTTTATCAATGACATGTCATTGACATGTCAACGACACTTATACGATCGCCTGATATAGTGACCATAGTGATGATATTTTGATTTTGCTTATAGTATAACACTCGCTTTTGTACGGTCAATAATATCGTCATTTGATAGTATATGTGGCGCGTAGAATGATCAACTATGGCTCATCGCCCTTATACTATCGAATACAACATAGTATGTTGGCTAATGAGCAGTCAGCTGCGCTGAAATGGAGCGTGTCTTCGTTATGATACTTCAATTACATTGTCAATTATATCATCTTCTAAGACCGCTCCACTTCTTTAGTCAAGGGAGGAGCAGTTGATTATGTATCATCAAGATGACAAAAAATACGTTGTGCCTTATCCTGATCCGGACAGGCCATTCCATGTGGTCCTTGTTCCAGTTCCATTTGAAATCTGGAAAGAACTCACTCGTGATAATGATCGGATTCGAAAAAAAGCCCAATATCACGGCAAATGCTGTTGCCCAAGATCACAAATTTGTTTTTGCACCGGGGATTGTGCAAGCTGTCAGTATCAATTGACTGGAAACTTATTATCCCTGGATTACACCTATAATGCGGATACCAATGATGAAAGCATTTCATTGTATGATTTACTAGAATATAAAGGCGCTTCTAGTTTCCCTGAAAAAATTGTACAAAAAAATATTGTCGATGAAATCATCGCTTATTTGCGGAAAGTAATGCCTGAGGCATTGCAAGTTTTAGACTTGCAAATCTCCGATGGTCTCTCAGAAAGACACGCATTGGCAAAACTTTGTATTCCGAGATCTACCTATCGATCTCGTTGGACTGCAGTCAGAAATGAATTAATCAAAAAGTTTGAACTTGATATATAATAATAAAAAAGGCGACATTAGTGCTGAAAATGCACTTATGTCGCTATTTTTTTCGTCCAAACCACATGTTAACCTCCATATAAAAGTGAAGTGGCTACCGGCTGGCAACTAGCTACTATCCACTATCCACAATGAAAAGGAGTAAATGCCCATGTTTTTACAAATTCGCAACTTGAAGCCCGATGTCGCCGCCACCATTGGAGAAACGCTCCTGCTTACTGACATTCGACCAACCTATCGTTTTGAAAACAACATTCGAACCAATGAAGTAATCGGCACAACTTATGAGGTGTTGCTCGCGGATCGCCAGTACATGCAGTTGCGGATCAAAGTATCTGGTCAGCAACAACTCGATCCTGCTGTATTGGATGGCCAAACGCCCCGTGTCCATGTGACTGGTCTGGAGTTAACGCCTTACGCGATCAATGGCCGGACAGGGGTCTCCGCCAAGGCGGAAAGCATTGAAATCATTGACGATTAATCCGCAGTTGATCAATGGATTGAATTGGGCTGGGGAGGCCCGCTAAGGGAATCCCCGGCCCCTACTTGATCTTGAAACAAATCGACTTCAGTTGTCAGGAGGTGACTATCAGATGCAATATATCGTCAGCGAACTGCAGGCTAAAACGAATGCCAGACTAAAGATTTACCCATCGCAAACTGTCTTGCAAATCTGTTCAAAAGCAATTTTTCCAACTGGCAATTGGGAGCCTATCGAATCACATCATCAAGCTTCGTCGCACATGTTGTCAGACGAGAAAAAAAATCAATTAGAACCATCAACTCATATGCCTAAAACTGTACAGACAAAAAAGGAAACTGCAACGATGAATTCACAGGCAAAGCTGTCAGCACAAGCCAGGGCACGACGTGCAGTTTATGACATTGCACTTCTCAATGACTGGGAATGGATGTTCACATGGACGCTTGATCCAAAGAAATTGGATCGGCATGATCCCAATGAGGTTTATCGGTATTTAAGACCAGCATTATCAAACCTATCCCAGAGAAAGGGTTTCATCTATTTGCTGGTGCCAGAATATCATAAATTGAAGCAAGGAGAAAAACGCCCCGGAATTCATTTTCATGGATTATGCCGGTTTGATTCAATAAAACTCGAGCGTGCAATGAAAAGAGGAAAACCACGCTTTGATAAGCAAGGCAGAGCTGTGTACAACATGACCGAATGGCCTTATGGATGGTCAACAGTCGTTCCTTTGGACAATGATTCTCAGAAAGTTGCTGCTTATATTGCCAAATACATTGCCAAACAATCGAATAAAATTCTCGGAAAATATTATTTATCTTCTCGAGACTTGGTAAAAAAGCCCAAAATCATTCCCTTATTAGATGGCGCAGATTACTTAGCGTATCGGGACGACGATAAGTTAATGGCTGGCCTGCAGCAAGAAATTAACTTGTATAGCGATGTGTATCTGCTGTCTGAAATAATTGAAAGGTCGTGAATGATCGTGAAAACATTCTATCCAGAAAAACTTGCTCTACAAGCAAAGAAAAAACGCCGTGTGACGTTTCAGCGTTTGAAACAAGGCGTAAGCAAAGCTTTATTACCCAAAAATGCAAAGTTCTTCGTCTCTGCATATCTTTTAACCCTTCTCTTGTTGGTGATTGATTGCTATGTCTTCTATAATCCGCCAACCGGATCCATTTCTGCCAACATCCTCTCTCATTTCTATGCGGTCATTTTTCCAATTATCATCGTGTTCGCATGGTTTTTCGGGCTTTACATTGCTGGAACACCAAAAGGCGCTTTCCGCATTGACGACAAAATGAAGCGAATCTGTGTTAAAAACGACATCGATGAAGCACCTGCATTAATGGAAATCAAAAATGGCCAACGCCCAAACGTCAGATCCTACATCTTTTTATCCTACGGTATCCCACTCTCCTTCTTCGAAGACAATATTGAAGAGATTGAATCTGCAATGAATGTCAATGTCGCTGATGTACGTCAGGGCAAAGATCGCTACCATGTTGTAATCCGTGCTGCTGATTATGAAAGTGCTTTACCGGACGTTATTCCATGGGACAACCGCTTTATCGATACAGAAGACTTCAATCTTACGCTCGGCGAAAGCCTGCTCGGGCCAGAGGTTGTCGATCTCAATACGATCCCCCATATTCTGATCGGAGGCTCTACGGGTTCTGGAAAAACAATCCTGCTTAAAAATCTGCTCTACCAAGCCGCCATGAAAGAAGCTGTTGTATACATCGCAGATTTCAAAGGAGGCGTTGACTTCAACAAAAAGTGGCACCACATCGCCAATGTGATCACAGACATTGATACGCTCATCGTAGAATTGGACAAAATCGTCAACGTTCTCGAAGATCGTAAGATCTTATTCCACCACATGGAGTGTGCAAATCTCAGAGAATACAACCAGCGCTGCCCCCAGTTTTTCTTTCAGCGCGTCGTTTTTGGCTGTGATGAAATCGCTGAATTACTCGACAAAACCGGTGCACTCAACAAAGCTGAAAAAGAAAAAATTTCCATCGTCGAAAAGCGACTCTCCACCATCGCTCGACAAGGCCGAGCCTTCGGCATCCATCTCATTTTAGCCACACAACGCCCCGACGCTAACATACTGAACGGACAAATTCGCAACAACATGGATCTGCGCATCTGTGGCCGCGCAGATGACGTGTTATCCAAGATCATCCTTGATAATACGGATGCCTCTGAACGAATCCCCAAATATGAGAAAGGATTGTTTCTCACCAATACCAATCTGGTCATTCGCGGCTACTACTTTACCGACGATGACCTGCCCAAAGCAAAGGAGGAGTAATTCATGTTAGATTATCCGATCGCATCCCCAGAAACACCACATGTAGCCATTCCTCAAAAACTGACGCTCACGATCCGAGAAGCTGCCGAGTATAGCAATATTGGCATTAACAAGCTTTCCTTGCTGCTCAAACAGCCGAACTGTCCGTTCGTGCTCTACGTAGGTAACAAAAAGCTTGTAAAACGTGAAGCATTCGAGCATTTCATTGCTGACAAGGTCATCATCTAAAGCCCGTTCTATTGAGAAAAAAGAGTCCACATGCTATAATGCATTATGTTGTGTTGGACTCTTTTTTCATTATCAAAGGAGAGTCATAACATATGGGAAAAAATCTAAAAGGAAAAGAATGTGGTAAAGGCATTCTTCAACGAAAAGACGGACTGTATTCGGCTCGATTCACTTCCAAATCTGGTCACCGCATTGAAAGATATTTTGATACGCTGCCAGAAGCGCGAAATTGGTTGGAAGACGCAAAATATGAAGACAAACATGGTCTTCGCAGTTCTTCTCTTGCTTCTCTGACCCCCTCTACGATGACAGTCGATGAATGGTATGATTTTTGGATCAACGACCTCATCTGCGATTTAGCGCCTAACACCATCCGGAACTATCGTGATCGCTATCTCATCAATGTACAACCCGTCATTGGCGATATGCGTATCACGGATGTTAAGCCGATGCATTGTAAAGCAGTATTAAATCGTATGTACGATTCTTATGCTGGCTCAACCATGCGTCAAACCTATATCACAATGGGAACCCTGTTCAAAGCGGCTGTAATCAACGGTGTGATTTCTTCTCACCCATTAACTGGAATCAAAGTGACAAAGCCTGTAAAGGCTGTCGATGACATCCGGTTTCTAACGCTTGAAGAGCAAAAGATATTTCTGGATGCTGCTTCAAAGACACACAATTATCGTCAATATGCGTTGGTGCTGGAAACAGGCCTTCGCACTGCTGAATTGATCGGTTTAACATGGGATTCCATCGATTGGGAGAACAGAACACTTTCTGTCAGCAAGACATTGGAATATCGTCACTCAACAGGTGTATGGCGTGCGGGGCCTCCCAAAACGTCAAGCAGTTACCGCACCATCCCACTGACGATGCATGCTGTAGAAATTCTGAGATCGTGCTACGACGAACGCGATATGCGAAAAGCGTCACCGATTCTTGAGACGGAACTTCCCTTCATGGATCGCCGGTCAGGAAAATCTGGTATTCTAAAAATGAAGGACCTTGTCTTTATTAATTGGCGCACCGGTGAACCAACGAAAAACAGTTCCTACGACACCCATCTTTACAAGATCTGTCAATCCTGTGGCCTCGCGAATCTCAGCATGCATTCTCTGCGGCATACATACGCAACGCGTGCCATTGAAAGCGGGATGCCACCGAAGACATTGCAAAAATTGCTGGGACACGCCAGCATAAAAACAACCATGGATCGTTATGTTCATGTGACAGACGATTCCCTGATCAGCGCTGTTCAACAGTTTGAGCAGTATACACCAAAATTGGTGTAGAATTGGTGTAAATTAGCAAATCAAATCGCCAGAAATGGCTTAACCAAAGGAGTTGTATCATCATATGAAATTAGGCATTGTTGGCCTTCCGAATGTTGGTAAGAGCACGCTTTTCAACAGCATCACAAAAGCCGGGGCGGAATCGGCGAACTATCCGTTCTGCACGATCGACCCGAATGTGGGCGTGGTGGCTGTGCCGGATAAGCGTCTGGGGGTGCTGGCGGAGATTTCCAAGAGCCAGAAGATCGTGCCAGCGACGATCGAATTTGTCGATATCGCTGGGCTGGTCAAGGGCGCAAGCCACGGCGAGGGGCTGGGCAACCAGTTTCTCTCGAACATCCGCGAATGCGACGCGATTGTGCACGTTGTGCGCTGCTTCGAGGACACGAACGTGATCCACGTGGACGGCAGCATCGATCCGATCCGCGACATTGAGACGATCAATCTGGAGCTGATCTTTGCGGATATGGAGGCGGTGGAACGCCGCATGCAGAAGACGGCGAAGGGCACGAAGACAAACGATAAGAAGCTGATCTGCGAAGACAATATGCTGAAACGTCTCTATCCGCATCTGGAAGCGGGCGAAAGCGCGCGCACCTTCGCGTGCAAGGACGACGAGGAGCAGTTCTATTTCAACCAGCTGAACCTGCTGACGGCGAAGCCGATCCTCTACGCGGCGAATGTCAGCGAGGACGACGCTGCGGAAGGCAACGCGATGGTGGACGCTGTGCGCGACTATGCGGCGAAGGAAGGCAGCGAGGTTTTCGTGATCTGTGCGGAGATCGAAAACGAGATCGCCCAGCTGGAGCCGGAGGAAGCGGCAGAATTTCTCGAATCTCTGGGCCTTGCTGAAAGCGGGCTGGACCGCCTGGTGGCGGCGTCCTACAAGCTGCTGGGCCTGATCAGCTACCTCACGACGGGCGAAAAGGAAACCCGCGCCTGGACGATCCGCCGCGGCACAAAGGCGCCACAGGCGGCTGGCAAGATCCACTCGGATTTCGAACGCGGCTTTATCCGCGCGGAGGTTGTGAGCTACGACGATTTCACGGCGGCTGGCAACTACGCAGCTGCGCGCGAAGCGGGCAAGGTGCGCCTGGAGGGCAAGGAATACGTCGTCAAGGACGGCGACATCATCGAATTTCTGTTTAACGTATAAAAAAGATCACCGCTTGCGACTGCGAGCGGTGATTTTTTGTGCGAATTATTTATTCTGCTGGTTGTAGGCGAGCTGCTTGGCGGCCTGCTGCTTGAGCCAGGCGTTGATGAACTCGTCGATCTCGCCGTCCATGACTGCGCCAACATTGCCTTTTTCAAAATTGGTGCGATGGTCCTTGACGAGGGTGTATGGGTGGAACACATAGGAGCGGATCTGGCTGCCCCAGCCGATGTCCTGCTGTTCTCCCTGGAGACGGGCGATCTCGGCCTCCTGCTGCTTGATCTTTTCTTCAACGAGGCGGCTGGTGAGCATCTTCATCGCGGTGGCGCGGTTCTGGATCTGGGAGCGCTCGTTCTGACACTGCACGACGATGCCGGTTGGAATGTGCGTGATGCGCACGGCGGATTCGGTCTTGTTGACGTGCTGGCCGCCAGCGCCGCTGGAGCGATAGGTGTCGACCTTGAGATCCTTGTCGTCGATCTCGATGGTGGTGTCGTTTTCAACCTCCGGCATGACTTCCACTGCGGTAAACGAGGTGTGGCGTCGGCCGGATGCGTCGAATGGCGAGATGCGCACCATGCGGTGCACGCCCTTTTCGCTCTTCAGATAGCCGTAGGCGTTTTCGCCTTCGATGAGCATGGTCACGCTCTTGATGCCGGCTTCGTCGCCGTCGAGATAGTCGAGCACTTCGACCTTGTAGCCGTGGCGCTCTGCCCAGCGCACATACATGCGATAGAGCATCTCTGCCCAGTCCTGGCTTTCGGTGCCGCCGGCGCCTGGATGGATCGAAAGGATGGCGTTGTTGTCGTCGTAGTCGCCGTTTAAGATCGTCTCCAGCTCAAAGGCGTCGAGCTCCTTGGTGATCTCCGCCAATGTGTCGACGATATCCTGCTCGAGATCGGCGTCTGGCTCTTCCTTGGCGAGCTCGATCATGACCTCGAGATCCTCCATTTTGCCGGCAAGGGCGTTGTATTTGTCCACCTTGCTCTCAAGGCGTTTCTTTTCCTGCATGATGGCCTGGCCACCTTCCGGATTGTTCCAGAAATCCGGCGCCGAAATGATCTCGTCGATCTCGGCGATGCGTTTTTTGCGGCCTTCGAGATCCAGCGATTCGCTCAGGTCAGCGAGGGTCTGCTGGGCGTCCTCGATGGCTTTGTGTGTTTCGTAATCCATATCCCCACTCCTTATTTTTCTGGTCAAAAGGACAAAGCCAGCGGCGCCAGCTTTGTCCCAGTGTTCTCTTTACGCATTTTTGCCGCAGCAATGCTTGTATTTCTTCCCGCTGCCGCATGGGCATGGGTCGTTGCGGCCAACCTTCTGCACGGTGACCGGTTTTTTCTTCTGCGGTTCCTCGTTGCCGTGGCGGGCGTTCAAGATATCCGTGCGCTCCTCCTGCTTCTCTTCCTGCTGCTGCACCTCTTCCTGGCGGCGGATCGTCACCGCGAAGAGCATGCGGATCGTGTCAAACTGGATGTTGTAGGTCATCTCGTTGAACATATCGTAGGATTCGTTGCGGTATTCGTCGATCGGCTTGTGCTGCCCGTAGGCGCGCAGGCCAATGCCCTGACGCATCTGATCCATCGCGTCGAGGTGGTTCATCCAGTTGATGTCAACGTTGCGCAGGAGAATGTTGCGCTCAAAATCGTGGAAGATCGCTTCGCCGATCTCCGCCTCCTTCTCTGCGTAGCGCGCGTGTGCCTTTTCTTTGAGGGCGTCGCGCACCTCTTCAGAGGCCATGTTCGGGAATTCCGACGTATCCACGCCGTCTGGGAAATTGAAGATCTCCATCAGGCGCAGCGTCAGCTGGTCGAGGTTCCACGCTTCCGGATAGGTTTCGCCGTGGGCCGCTTCGTCGCAGACGGTGTCCACCAGACGATCGATCATCGCGCCGATGCTTTCCGCCATGTTTTCGCCGCGCAGCACCTGACGACGCTGTTCGTAGATGATCTCGCGCTGACGGTTCATGACATCGTCGTATTCGAGGATGTTCTTACGCGCTTCAAAGTTGCGCGCTTCCACGCGTTTCTGTGCGTTTTCAATGGTGCGGCTGACCATGCGGTTTTCGATCGGCATTTCATCGTTCATGCCAACCTTATCCATGATCGCCGGCAGTGTTTCCGCGCCAAAACGGCGCATCAGATCATCCTCCAGGGAGATGTAGAACTGGGTGTAGCCCGGGTCCCCCTGACGACCACTGCGCCCGCGCAGCTGGTTGTCGATACGGCGTGCTTCGTGGCGTTCCGTACCGATGATGTAAAGACCACCTTCGTCAACCACACGCTGGTGCTCGTCGGCGCACATCTCGCGCGCCTTTTCCAGCGCCTCGCGGTTCATTTCCGGCGTGATCTCCTCGTCTTCCTTGTGCTCCTTGTGCAGGATCTCGTCTGCCAGAAGCTGCGGATTGCCGCCGAGGATGATGTCCGTGCCGCGGCCAGCCATGTTCGTCGCGATCGTGACGCTCTTTTCCTTACCAGCCTGGGCAACGATGAGCGCTTCCTGTTCGTGGTATTTCGCGTTCAGCACCTTATGCGGGATGCCGCGCTTCTTGAGGATATCCGCCAGGCGTTCGCTCTTTTCGATGGACACCGTCCCGACCAGGACCGGCTGTCCCTTTTCGTAAAGCTCAGCAACCTTGTCGGCAACCGCTTCAAACTTGCCGTTTTCCGTGCGGTAGATGATGTCCGGCGCATCCTCGCGGGCGACCGGCTTGTTCGTTGGCACGATGACGACGTCCATGCCGTAGATCGCGCGGAATTCGTCTTCTTCCGTCTTCGCCGTACCAGTCATGCCAGCGAGCTTTTTGTACATGCGGAAATAGTTCTGGAAGGTGATCGTCGCCAGCGTCTGGCTTTCTTTTTCGATGTTCACGCCTTCCTTCGCTTCGATCGCCTGATGCAGCCCCTCGCTGTAGCGACGGCCATACATGAGACGGCCCGTGAATTCGTCGACGATGATGACCTCGCCGTCCTTGACCACGTAGTCGCGGTCGCGCTTCATCAATACCTGCGCCTTCAGCGCCTGGTTGACGTGGTGGGCGATCTCAATGTTCGTCTCGTCTGTGAGGTTTTCAATGCCCAGCAGACGCTCCACGTGCTTCGTGCCGTCTTCCGTGAGGGCCACCGTCTTGAGCTTTTCGTCGAAGGTGTAATCCTCTTCGTTTTTCAGCTGGCGCACGATCCCCACCATCGGCGTGTACAGATCCTTCGCCTTCGCAGCAGGACCGGAGATGATCAGCGGCGTGCGCGCTTCGTCGATGAGGATCGAGTCCACCTCGTCGACGATCGCATAATGCAGCGGACGCTGCACCATGTTGCGCTCATGCATGACCATGTTGTCGCGCAGATAGTCGAAGCCGAACTCGTTGTTCGTGCCGTAGGTGATGTCGCAGTTGTACGCATCCTTGCGCTGCACATAATCCAGCCCGTGCACGATCAACCCGACAGACAGGCCCAGGAAATTATACAGCGGCGAAAGCTGCTGGGCGTCGCGGCGAGCCAGATAGTCGTTGACCGTGACAACGTGGACACCCTTGCCTTCCAGCGCATTCAGATACACCGGACAGGTCGCCACCAGCGTTTTCCCTTCACCAGTTTTCATTTCGGCGATGCGCCCCTCGTGGAGCACGTGACCACCCATGATCTGCACATCGAAATGGCGCAGCCCCAGGATGCGGTCCGAAGCCTCGCGCACAACAGCGAAGGCCTCTGCCATGATATCGTCCAGCGTTTCGCCAGCAGCCAGACGTTCCTTAAATTCTGCCGTTTTCGCAGAAAGTGCTTCGTCAGATAATTCTCTGAAAGGTTTGTCGTACTGATTAACCTGAGCGGCAAATTTCTCAAGCTTTTTTACGTCTCTTTTATTGTCGTCTAATACTTTTTTCAACCAAGTATCGATACCCAAGCTATTCACTCTTTTCTGTAGTCATTGCTGCCTGGCGGCAGCTTCTGTTTTTGAGCTGTGATTCAACCAATTTATTATACCACATGCGCCCAAAAACTCAAATAAATATCCGCCGAAAGGCGCATCGTCACCAATTCTCAATGTCCCAACAAAAATTTATGACCTAATTATTGAATATTCTAAAAAACAAATATTGTATTTTCCTAAAGAGTCGGTTATAATAAAATTAATTATAGAAGAAATAAGTCAAATTTGTCGCGCACAGGTTTGATGAAGGAGGTATCCTCAAATGAACCCAACCGCCGTCAACTCAATGCCGGAGCTTCTGGCTGACAGCGAACGCTTCACAAAAACTGCCGGCATGCTGAAGCTCCTCAGCAATCCCAATCGCCTCATGATCCTCTACATTCTTTCTGAGGCGCCAAGATCCGTAAACGAGATTCACGACCTCTTGATGCCAGCGTCAAGCATCTCCCACAGCTCCCTCTCTCAGCATCTCGCACTTTTGCGGGCGCACAAGATCGTATCGTTCAAAAAAACCGGGCAAATGTCCATTTATTCGATCAGCGACGAGCGTTTTGTGGAACTTTTGAAGATGCTTCGCGAAATAAATGTCTGAATCCCCTTGAAATATAAAGTGATGCGCATATAATAAATATATGGCTTCACATGGATTCAAATGTGAAAAATGTAACTGTTGAAAGGATGGGCACTATGAACATCACCATTAAAGGACGTAACACCGAAGTTACCAACGCACTGAAGGATTATGTAGAAAAACGTTTTTCCAAGCTTGAAAAATATTTCTACAAGGAAATGACCGGCACGGTCACCCTCGTCGTCGAAAAAGGCGACCATCGCGCAGAAGCAACGATCCCACTGGGCCGTTACATTCTCCGTGCTGAAGAATCCTCCAACGATATGTACGCTTCCATCGACGCCATCGTCGACAAGATCGAGCGTCAGATCCGCAAGTACAAAACCCGCATGAACCGCAAGGGCAAACAGGCCAAGGCTGAACCAATGTTCTCCCCTGCTGCCGACGAGATCGCTCATGCAGAAGAAGCACCAGAGATCGTCACCAAGAAGAAAACCTTCACCGTGAAGACCATGGACATCGAAGAAGCCGTCATGCAGATGGAACTTCTCGACCACGACTTCTTCATCTTCCTCAATGCGGACACCGACGACATCGGCGTCGTTTATCGCCGCAAAGACGGCACCTACGGTCTCATCGACCCACAGCGCTAAGCGTCAGAACGCAGCTCCGAAACTGGGGCTGCGTTTTTTCTCTGCGCGCAGAATATCCCACAGAAAAACAGGCAGAGCCGACCGAATTTTGGTCAGCTCTGCCTGTTAGCGTTTATTTCAGCGCATCGCGCACAATATTGGAAAAATCGAGCAGGAGCATCGCCGTGATCCCCCAGATCGCACGACCGTCGTAGCGGTAGATCGGCACATCGCGGCTGCCCTCTGTGAGGCTCTGGGCGATCGCCTCTTCCAGACTGTCGCCGGCGCGCTGACGCTGCAGCACGTCGAGATGGTGCATTTCCGGCAGCGTCTCGATGAAAAAGTCCACAGGGATCGTCAGCACCTCGCTGACAGCGCGCGGATCCGGATCGAACGCCACCGCATCCAGCCGGCAGATGAAGCTGTAGACCTTCATCCCCTGCAGGCCGTGGTAGGTGTCCAACTGATTGATCACATGCACATGCTCACGGCGCAGCCCCAGCTCCTCGCAAACCTCGCGCATCGCGCAGGCGCCCGGCGCTTCGTCGTCGTACATTTCGCCGCCTGGAAAGCAGATCTCGCCAGGCTGGTGGATGATCCCCTGGTTGCGCACCTCCAGCACAATATGGTCCTTGCCGCCCAGCTCCACAAGCGGCAGCATGCAGGAAAAATAGCGGCGCTTGTCAGCAGCGTGGCTCTCGTGGCGCGCAAAGATCTCGTCGATCGCGTGCACCTCTTCGATATTCAGCCGCTTGCTGCCCCAGGCATCGCGCAGTATCAGCACCGACGCACCGATCAGGAGCACAACGCCGACCACCGTGTTCCAATAGATATGCTCGCCGAGAAAGAGCACAGCCAGCACCGGCGCAATCGCCGGCTTGATATAAAACGCGATCGCGCCTGTCGTGGCATCAGAATAGCGGATCGCCGTGAAGTAGCAGATATAGCCGACGCCTGTCACGACAATGCCAATGTAGGCCACAAGCAGCCAGTTGTCCATCACACCGGCGACGATCGGACGCCCTGTAAAGAGCATGATCACCAACAGCACCGCCGCCCCGATGATAAAGCTCACGCTCGTCTGCGCCAGCGCGCCGATACGGCCGATGGTGCGCTTGCCCATGACCGTGTAAGCGCCAAAGGTCGAGGCGGCGACAAGCGCCAGCACCAGCCCCTGCGGCGTATTCCCCGGCTGCACATCCCAGGGACGGATCATGAACACCGCCGCAACGAGCCCCAGCCCGCAGGCCATCCATTTGGCGCGGTCCATTTTCTCGCTCGTGAAGAGATGGGCAATGAACATCGTGAACAGCGGATTCAGGCAAATGATCGACGACGCCGTCGCCGCGTTGCAATAGCCGACTGCGTACTGGAACGCCAGCATACTGATCGACACGCCCATGATGCCGACTGCCGCCAGCCAGAGCAGATCGTCTCGCGAGAGCGTCGTGCCGCGCTTTTTCAGATCGGACCAGCCCAGCGGCGCCAGCACCAGCCCGCCGATGAGGAAGCGCAAAAAGGTCATCTGGATCGGATCAAGGCTGCCACCGGCGACCTTCAGCGCCACCTCCATGGTGCCGAAGAAAAACGCCGTCAGACAGACGTAGATCACGACTTTCTTCATTTTCATCGCGACTGACTGCACCTCCTTTTACTCGTGGATCTTGCAGGAGAGCGCCGTCACGTCGATTTTGATCACCTGCACGAGATCCACCATCGCATCCTCGAAGGTGTAGTCTCTGCGCGCAGAATAATGGGCCATGATCGCTGCGAGCGCCTGGCGCTTTTCCTCTGGCGTAGAAAGCAGCGTCGCGCGTCCCTCGCCGATGATGCTCTCGTAGCGATTGCCCCAGCCGCAGGCCGTATCTGCGTCGAAATATTCAACGCCAGTCTCCAGCTCAAAGCCCACATCAGCACCGCCACGGATGAGGTCGATCTTGCGGCCTTCAGCAGCGCTGTGGGCGTAGAGGGTGTAGCGCCCGTTTTCTTCTGTCCAGCCGTAGTTCAGCGGCACGATATAGGCGCGTCCGTCCTCCACCAGACCCAGATGCAGCGTGCGACATTTGTCAAGCACCATGCGGATCACCGCTGGGTCAGTGATCCTGCGATCCTGTCTTCTCATTTCTCTCATGTAGAGTCTCCTCTCCTTCATTTCTGGTAATAGTCTAGCACTTTCGCCATCCGCCGACAATAAAAAAACGACAACCGCCGAAGCAGTTGTCGCGAAAGATCATTTGTGAATTGGTTTGTCGTAGGCAGCCGCCAGCTCAAATTCATCGGTGATGGATTTGTCCGGTGCTTTTGTCGCCAGGCTGACAACGACGATCGCAGCCAGACTCAGCAGGAATGCCGGCAAGAGCTCGTAGACAGCGAAGACGCCGCCCATTGGCGCGATCAGATATTTCCAGATGAAGACCATCGCTCCGCCGACGATCATCCCGGCAAGGCCGCCCTGCCAGGTGGTGCGCTTCCAGTAGAGGGCGCAGATGATCAGCGGACCAAAGCTGGCGCCGAAGCCTGCCCAGGCGAAGGAAACGATCTGGAAAACGGAGCTGTCCGGATTGCGCGCGATGATGATACCGAGCACAGAGATCAGCACAACCGTGAGACGCGCAAGACCAATGCTCTGCTTGTCTGTGAGACGGATGTGGAAGGTTTCCTGCACAATATCCTGGCTCACGCTGCTCGCCGCCGCCAGAAGCTGGGACGACGCCGTGGACATCGTGCTGGCGAGGATACCGGAGATAACGATCCCGCCCATGATCGCTGCGAGCACGCCAAAGCCAGAGAGCAGATTGGCGATCTCGATCAGGATGTTTTCCGAAGCAGAGCCTTCGAGCATCGGAATGACGCCTTCAAGGCTCAGCGTGTGGCCAGCGATACCGATGCAGACAGCCAGCGCCATTGCGAGAATGACCCAGCCAGTGCCGACGCGGCGGGAAACCTTGAGCTTCTGCTCATCCTCGATGGCCATAAAGCGCAGGAGAATGTGCGGCATCCCGAAATAGCCCAGCCCCCAGGAGAGCGTCGTGATGATCGAAAGCAGGCCAAAACTCGTCGAGCTGTCCGTCGTTGGATCGTAGGAAAGCGTCGCCGACAGATACCCCGGCAGCGCGCGTGCATTGTCGAGAATGATATCCACCCCGCCGGCGTTCACAACTGCGAAACCGACGACGAAGAAGATCGCCACCGACATGATGATGCTCTGGATAAAGTCTGTCATCGACACCGCCAGGAACCCGCCGATGGCAATGTAGCTGACGATGACGATCGCCGAAACGACCATCGTCACAGTGTAGTCAAGGCCCAACAGCGTCGAGAACACCTTGCCGCAGGCCGCAAAGCCGGAAGCCGTGTATGGCACGAAGAAAATAACGATGACGACCGCGCCGATCGCAGCGAGCACATTTTTCTCCTCGTGGAAGCGGTGCGATAAAAACTGTGGGAATGTGAAAGAGTCCGTAATGTGGGTGTAACGGCGCAGACGCTGCGCAGTGAAAAGCCAGTTAAAATACGTCCCGATGGCAAGCCCGGCGATGGTCCAGCCAGCGTGTGCCATCCCTGACAGATACGCCAGCCCCGGAATCCCCATGAGCAGATAACTGGACATGTCCGATGCTTCGGCACTCATCGCGGTGACGTATGGCCCGAGCGTGCGGCCACCGAGATAAAACTCAGAGGTGGAGCTGTTGCGCTTGCCGTAATAGACACCGATCAAAACCATGCCAACGAGATACACGAAGATCGTTATCAATACAATGATAGAACCTGTATGCATGTGATATGTCTCCCTTTCTGATGATAGCGATCATCTGTTAGTCTCCTGCGCCGCGCTAAAGCGACGCATTATGTATATTTTACCACAAGTCTGTGTAAATGCAAAAACAAAAAGCCTTATACAGCGAACAATTTTCACGCACTGTGATGCACGCGCTGCATGAAAATCGCCACCGCTGTTGTCAGCAGGTGGCGATGTGTGATTATTCGTCGTCAGATTCCGCTGTTTCCTGCGGCACCGGCTTGACATTGATCTCCATGACGCGGCGATTGTCCACAGCAGTGACGGTGACCTCCAGCCCTTCGGCGATGAAATGATCGCCCTGCTTTGGAATGCGGTCGATCTGCTCCAGCACCCAGCCGGAAACCGTGGACGCTTCGCACTCGCCCTTGATCTCAAAGAGATCGTACATATCGTCAAGGTCGGTGGTACAGTCAATGTTGTAGCTGCCGTCCGGCTGCTTGTGGAGAAATTCTGTGACCTCGTCGTGTTCGTCCCAGATCTCGCCGACAAGCTCTTCGAGGATATCCTCCAGCGTCACGATCCCTTCCGTGCCGCCGTATTCGTCGACGACCACAGCCATGTGCACCTTGTTCATCTGCAGGATGCGCAGCAGCTTGAAGATCTTCGTGTTCGGCGTCGTGTAGACAACCGGCGATTTGATCATCGCCAGACGATCCTCGCCGCGCACGCGCGCCTTGTAGAAATCCTTCTGGTGAATGACGCCGATGATGTTGTCGATCGTTTCATGGTAAACCGGCAGACGCGAGTAGCCGTTTTCCACGAAAAGCGCGCCAACCTCCTGCATCGTCGATTCCTCGTCGACAGCGACAAGATCCACGCGCGGCGTCAGAATATCCGACACATCCAGCTCGTTGAACTCGATCGAGGCACGGATGAGATCCCCTTCGTGGGCGTCCAGCCCGCCTTCGCTCTCAGCCTGGTCGACAATGCCCATCAACTCTTCTTCAGTGATGCCATCATCGCCGGAAGGCTTGAAGATCTTCGAGAGCAGCTTCTTCCACATACTGAAGAGGAAATTCAGCGGCGTCAGCACGAGAATGATCACGCGCAGGATCGGCGCCGAAAACATCGCGAAGCGCTCAGGAAATTCCTTGGCCACGCTTTTTGGCGAGATCTCGCCAAAGATCAGCACCACAATCGTGATCACAACCGTCGAGATCGTGGCCCCGTAGGTCACAAAGATTTTCGTGAAGAGCAGGGTAGAGATCGTCGTCGCCGTGATGTTGACAATGTTGTTGCCGATGAGAATGCTCGAGAGCAGCTTGTCATAATCCTCGCCCACAGCCAGCGCCCGCGCAGCGCGCTTGTCGCCGTTTTCCGCCCAGGTTTTCATGCGGATCGTGTTGAGCGAGGTGAACGCCGTCTCCGTGGCGGAAAAATACGCCGAGCACATCACGAGGATCACAATGGCAACGGTCATGCCTATCAAACTACTGTCCATAAATAAAAGATCAACTCTGCTTTCTTAATAGGATTTTATCAGGTTATCTTATACTATAGCATGAATCGGCACGCATTTCAATGAAACGGGCGATTGTTGCGCGCTGCAAACGCTCAGAAGCGCTCGTCGTGCACATGGCTCCAGTCGAGATCCTCCGCCGTGTGCGGCGCGCGCGTTTCCTCGCTTTCGCCAAGAGCCAGGATCGCCAGCACATCGTACGCTTCCGGAATCTCCAGCGCTTCGCGCACAAACGCGTTCGACGGCAGATTTTCGCCATTCGCCAGGATCGTCTGCGACTGACGGCTGCGGATCTGCACCCAGCAGTTGCCGATTCCCAGCTCCTCTGCTGCCAGCTGCATGTAGGCCATCATGATCGAGCAATCCTCCACCCAGGTGTCCGAGCGCGTCGTGTCGCCCACGACCACCAGCGCCGCATCCGCGCTTGCGATTAGCGCCGAGCCGCCCGTCTTCGCGTGGGATAGTCGCTCCAGCATTTCTTTCTCGCGCACAACGATTACCTCCGCCGGATGCAGATTGCGCCCCGTCGGCGCAAGCAGCCCAGCCTCAACGATCTGCGACAGCGCATCGTCTGCGATCCGTGCCCCCGTGTACACACGTCTGCTGCGACGCTTTATGATCAATTCTCTGAAATCCATCGTTCATCCCATCCTTTCGTTTTCCACCAGACTACCGCATCCACGCTCGCAGCGCAAGGATTTTCGTGCGCAACGCTTGCCAAACTCACCAGCCCAACCTCCGATCGTCGGAAAATGGCAGATTCCCTGCTCGGCATCATCCCCGCAGATACCACCCTCGAAGAAGCCCACAAAGAAAGGGCGCAGAAATTATGAAAGCATTGATCGACACCTGCATCATCATCGATATTCTCCAACAGCGTGAACCATTCTGTTTTACTTGAAATCTGCGAAAAATAGAAAAATCGTCGCCGTCCCTGAAAAATATCATGCGATCTCATTGCACTTTCTAATGATCTTGCGTATTATACATACATGAAGGAGTGTTTCGCATGATCATTTACCACGGAAGTAATGTTGTTGTCGCTGAGCCAAAGCTGATCAAACAAAACCGCTTTCTGGATTTTGGCTTCGGTTTTTACACAACAACCAACAAGGATCAAGCCATCGCCTTTGCTGAAAAGGTTTACCGTCGTCGCAAGTCTGGCGGAAAAATTGTCAGCGTGTATGAATTGGATGAAACGCGCGCTTTTTCTGAATACAGCCTGTTGCATTTTACGAGTGCGGATGAGGCGTGGCTGGATTTTGTCTCACAAAATCGCGCTGGCACTTACGACGGAAAAACGTATGACATTGTCTTCGGGCCAGTCGCTAATGATGACGTTTATACAACCTTTGCCCTCTACGCCTCTGGCGTATTGACAAAAGCGCAGACGCTGGAAGCACTCAAGATCAAAAAACTTTACGACCAAATGGTTTTCACCACTGAAAAAGCGCTTGGCCAGCTCACATTTCTCGGAACACTGGAAGGAGCGTGAAGCCATGGAACAGAAACAATTTGCTGCGCTGATGACGCTCATTGTTCCCCAGGTGATCGCGCTGATCGCGGCACACGACAACTGCGACGAGATCGCGGCAGCGAAAAAATTTTATCCCTCTGAGCTTTATGCAGCGCTGGAAGACGAATCCACGAAGCTCTGGCATCTCAGTGCGCCGATGCTCTATCAGCTGTTTGACGAAGAGCGGCGCACGGGCACCATCACTTATCCAGAGGAGGCGTGACCATGAGTGAAGCAGGAAATTTTCTGATCTACTGCGTAGAACGCTACAAAGCGGCGAAAGATCTTACCGGTCAGGAAGTGGCGGCGCTTTTCAACACCTACGACGTGTGGGAATACATTTACGATTGTTTTGCCGCGCTCCACACCACCGGCGAGCAGTATATCATCAACGACATTGACGGCTATATCGCTGAGCAAAACGCCAGCGCTTAAAACGACAACGGGCGACCATCTTTCGCGAGATGGTCGCCCATTTTGTGTTCACTCGTCTTCCAGCCCAAAGGTCGCGCGGCAGAGGGCGCGGCCGGTTTCGGTGCGGAAGATATTTTCGTAAGCGTGGCGGATGGCGTCGGCGCTGACCGGATCCTCGTAGAGATTGACAAGGAAATCCGCTTCGATGAGGATCTGGTGGTCAATGCCATCCACTGGAACATACGTATGGTGATGGGCGACGAGCCACGTGATGCGGTCGATATCGTCCTCGCTCACGCCGGTTGCTGCCAAAAGCGCGCGGGCTGGTGCTGGTCCTTCCTGCTCCTGCAATTTGCCATCGCAGCGGCCGTATTTTTCCTCGGCAGGATGGATGCCGATGTCATGCACGAGGGCAGCAAGCTCGATGATGCGCTGGGTTTTCGTGTCGACCTTTTCGCCGTGGGCGATGAGCCGCGCATAGGCGTGGACCTTGAGAAAATGCTGGATGCGTTTGGCATCGCCACGATCAAAAGCGATCATGCGCTGACAAACGTTGTCGATGAGAATCTGATCATTCATCTGCAAACCTCCTCAGGTATTGTACAAATGCGCGTAGACGCCGCCCTGGGCGAGCAGCTCGGCGTGAGTGCCGCTTTCGGTGATGCCGTCTTCAGTGAGCACGAGGATGCGCTCGGCGTTCTGGATGGTCGAAAGGCGGTGGGCAATGACGAAAGTGGTGCGGTTTTCGGCGAGCTTCTCCAGCGATTCCTGGACGATGCGCTCGCTCTCATTGTCGAGGGCGGAAGTGGCTTCGTCAAAGATGAGGATCGGCGGATTCTTGAGGAAGACGCGCGCGATGGAGAGCCGCTGCTTTTGACCGCCGGAAAGCTTGATGCCGCGCTGGCCGATGTCGGTGTCGTAGCCATCCGGGAAGGCCATGATGAAATCGTGGGCGTTGGCGTTTTTCGCCGCCTGAACGACTTCCTCCGGCGTGGCGTCCGGGCGTCCGTAGAGAATGTTTTCGTAGATTGTGCCGGCGAAGAGATACACATCCTGCTGCACGATGCCGATGTTGTCGCGCAGGCTTTTCAGCGTGACCTCGCGAATATCGTGGCCATCGACGGTGATACGCCCGCTGGAAACGTCGTAGAAGCGCGGGATCAGCGAGCAAAGCGTGGTCTTGCCAGCACCAGACGAGCCAACCAGCGCCACATAGCTGCCGGCGGGAACGTCCAGGCTCACGTGCTGCAGAACGTCCTCGGCATTTTCTTTGTAATGGAAGGAAACATTGTCGAAATGAATGTCGCCGCGCACATTTTCCAGCGGTACGGCGTTCGGGCTGTCTTCAATGTCCGGCTCGAGATCCATCAGCTCGCGAAAACGCTCAAAGCCGGTGTAGCCGTTCTGAAACTGCTCGGTGAAATTGACAAGGGTCGTGATCGGCTCGGTGAACACGCTGATGTACAGCAGGAAGGTCACAAGATCCGGAATATCCAGGCGCCCGTTCGCGATGAGCACACAGCCGGTGATAATGACGCTCACCTGGATCAGCGTCGTGAAAAAGCCGACGCCAGCCTGGAAGGTGCCCATGTAATGGTAGCTGTTTTTCTTGGCGGCGAGGAATCCCTGATTGCCGACGGAGAATTTGCGGTTTTCCTCCTGCTCGTTGGCGAAGGATTTGACCACGCGGATGCCGGCGAGATTGTCCTCGATCTGCGCGTTGATCTCGGCAATCTTTTCGCGATTGCGGCGCGACGCGCGGCGCATGCGTCTGTTCAGGACGAGGGCGAAAACGAACATGATCGGCAGGATCACAAACGCCGCCAGCGCCAGCTGCACATTGATACTGACGAGGATGACGAACGCGCCGATGATCTTGAGCAGCGAGAGAATGATGTTCTCCGGTCCGTGGTGCAAAAGCTCGGTGATGTCGAAAAGGTCGTTGGTGACGCGGCTCATCAGCTGGCCAACCTTGGCGTCGTCGTAGAACGAGAACGACAGCTTCTGCAGATGGTCGAAGACCTCCTCGCGCATGTCGTACTCGATCTTCGCGCCCATGACGTGGCCATAGTTGCCGATGAAAAATCGGCTGTAGCAGTCAACGATCAGGAGCACCAAAAGTCCCGCCGCGATATACGCCGTGTGCTGCAGGATCACCTCCCGCGGCTCGTAGATCAAGGTCGACGTCACATAGCGCACAACCAGCGGAATGATCAGCGCCACCGCCGCCGACAGCGTCGCAAAGAGCATATCCGCCAGAAAAATCCCCATGTAGGGCTTGTAATAACTCAGCATTTTTTTGAAAGTATCGCTCAAAATATCATCCTCCCAAAAAAGTTTGCAGTCCATTGCAAACTTTTCTAATTTCAGCATAGATCTTGCAGTCTACTGCATTTTTTTATGCGTAGCCACGAGCGTCGATCATCCTGTAAAATAACTCCTCACTCCGAGCAAGCGCAGCGCGCTCGGCCGCGAAGCGGCTCACTCCTAACTCCTCACTAAACAAATCAGCCCGCCCTTCTGCGCGTGGCCGGTGTTCCAGAGCGCTGGCAGATCGAGCCAGAATTCGTGGGCATAGGTCACTGCGCGCACAAGATGCGCCCCGCCGCGCTCGTCGTAGCCAGCGAGATTGAACCAGTGCCACTGAAAATCGTCGAAGGCTTTGTCCCTGTGATGCAGGAGCAGACACGGCACCGGCAGATTCTGATCGATCTGTCGCCGCACGAGATCCCACGCAGCCTGCCAGCGCACATCGCCAAGAAGCCCCTCAGCGCGCAGCGAAAAAATATCGCGGTCGTGCCAGAAGCGCGTGATCCCCTCGAGATAGATCGAGAGCCGGTCGATGCCCGTGCGTCGTGGCCGCAGATAGGACTTCATCGTCATCGCATAGCGCTCATAATCCTGACGCGTCACCAGCTGCGGATCGTGAGGATAGAGCGCCGCCAGGCCGTGGTCCCGCGCCAGCAAAATGTTGCAGTCGCAGGCCGTGACCGCTGCGCAGCCGCCGAGATGCATCCACCAGTCCCGGAACCAATCCTGGCTCCAGCCCAGCGCGCCGTCTATCGTATAATAATCAAGTGTTTGCAAAATTTGTCACCTGCTTTCGTTACAGACGTAGTGTAATACAAAAGCGGCTCCCGGTGCAACAAAAAATCCACGCGCAAACGCACGTGGATTGTAGCGGGTCATTCCTTCACGCCAACGATGGTGATCTTTGAGCGCATGAGCAGCGTCCAGCCGAGCACGCTGATAACGCCGCTGGCGAGCACCACCACGCCAAGCGCGAACACGCCGTTGGACGCAGCAGAAACCGCCATCATCCCAACGCTGCCGATGACAGTGAAGATCCCGTTCAACAGCGAAGACGCCGAGCCCGTGTCGCCCTTCTGCTGTTCCAGGAGCAGGTTGGAGCTGAACGGACGGATCAGCGAACCAAAGAACGTGAACGGCGCAAATCCGATCCAGAACAAGAGCGGCATGATCTGACCGAAGCAGAGCAGGATCGCACCAGCGACGATGTAGCCGAAAAAGCAGGTGTAGATGAGCTTCTGCTTGCTCATCTTCGTCAGGAAGCGCACATAGATCACCGGCCCAAGCAGCGAAACAAGCGCGTTCACCGCGAAGAAATAGCTATACATCTGCTCGCTGAGGCCGAAGAAATCGACATAGATATACGACGACACAGAAATGTAGCCCATGAAGGCAAAATTGTACAGCGAGAAAATAATACATGGCACAAAAAAGCCCATGTTCTTGCCGACAGTAACCAGCTTACCCAGCGACGCGAACGCAGATTCAGTGAGGCGCTCTTCCTCCGGCAGCGTTTCCTGATAAAGGAACGACAGCACAAACACGATCAACCCAGCAAGCGTCAGCACTTCAAAAGCGCCGCGCCAGTCCGTGATCTGCAAAAGCAGCGCGCCCAGCACCGGCGCAAGCATTGGCGCCAGACCAGACGCCGACTGCACAACAGCGAGGATCGTCTCACGCTGACGACCAGCGAAGCAATCCTTGACAAGCACCGTGGAAGCCGAAATGATCCCGCCAGCACTGATGCCCTGGAAAACGCGCGCAGCGATCATGACATAGACATTCGGCGAAAGCGCACAGCTGGCGCTGGCAAGCGTGTACATAGCGCTGGAAATGAGCAGCACCTTGCGGCGGCCGTATTTGTCGCAGAGCGGCCCGAGCAGGATCGTGCCAACTGCGAAAAAGAAGAAAAAGCTGACAAGCGTCAGATTGACCAGCGACGCCGACGCGTCAAAGTGGGTGCTCATCGTCGGCAGCGCCGGCAGATAGAGGTCCGTCGACAGCGGAATGAACATGTTCATCAGCGTGATAAACAGCACCATCCCTTTTTTGCCAAGGAATTTTTGTTTTTTGATGTTTTCCGCAGTGTTCATTGAACGCAAATCATCCTTTCGCAAAATAAAAAATGAATCCAAATAATTACGGCGGTCGCAGGCAAGAATGCCATTCGACCGCATCGCAGAGATTTTACCATGGGTAAGCACTTTCATCCAGTCGGATAGTGACTGTTTCCTCAGGTAGCTGAAAGGAGATTGTCCGGGCCGAAGCCCCGCGGAAAAAATTCCGCCAGCGTGTGGATCTGATAATCCTCCTCGCTCGTCGCAAGAATGATGCGAAATTTCTCCGGCGCACAGAATTCGCGCATCACCTGGCGGCAGACGCCGCAAGGCGCAGTCGGCGCGAGCGCTTCGCCTGTTTTTCCGCCGACGATGGCGATCGCGGCAAAATCCCGCTCACCCTCGCTGACCGCTTTGAAAAATGCCGTACGCTCGGCGCAGTTCGTCGGCGTGTAAGCTGCGTTTTCGATGTTGCAGCCGTTGTAGATCTTTCCTGCCGCTGTGAGGAGCGCCGCACCGACGCAGAAATGGGAGTACGGCGCGTAGGCCTGGCGGCGCGCGCTCGTCGCTTCGTGGATCAGCGTGCGGATCATCTGCTCGTCCATGCTCACGCCTCCCTGTCCTGCGCGATCAACAGGCGCAGCGCTTCGATGCCAGTGCGGATCGCTGCATCTGTGTCGTGGACAACGGGATTTTCCAGCCCCGCCGCTGCGCGCTCTTGGTTCGCCATGACAAGGAAGCAGGAGCCACAACGCACGCGCAGATGGCTGGCGATGACAAAAAGCGCCGCCGATTCCATTTCCGACGCCAGGCAGCCGAGTTTTTTCCAGGCCTCCCATTTATAGAGCAAGTCAGCGGCGACCGGCTTCGTCTCCGGCGAATGCTGGCCGTAGAAAGAATCCTTGCACTGCACCACACCCACATGATGCGGCAGATCCAGTGCGTTCGCCGCCTGCACGAGCGCATTCGTCACGTCAAGATCGGCGACAGCCGGAAATTCGATCGGCGCATATTCGCGGCTCGTGCCCTCCATGCGGATGGCGCCGGTTGCGATGACAATGTCGCCACTTTTCACATCCAGCTGCATGCCGCCGCAGGTGCCCACGCGCACAAAGGTGTCGGCGCCAGCCATCACGAGCTCCTCCAGCGCGATCGCCGACGACGGTCCGCCGATGCCTGTCGAGGTGACACTGACTTTTTCGCCATCGAGCGTGCCCGTGTAGGTCACAAACTCGCGGCTGTCGGCGACGAGCTGTGGATCGTCAAAATACGCCGCGATCTGCGCACAGCGCTTGGGATCGCCCGGCAGGAGCACATAGCGCCCAACGTCCCCGCGCCCCACCTGCAGATGATAAAGTTTTTCCTGATCTTCCGAATAATTGATCATGAGATCACGTCCTTTCGTATGGTCACCAGTATACCAGAAAACCCTCCGCGAAATCTCACAAAAATCGCAAAGAAAAAATCGAGCCCACGACGAACTCGATTTTCTGTCGTATTCATTCAGCAGCGATGGTCTCGACGATGGCTTGTGCTTTCAGTCGGCGCACGGGCCCGCGAACAGCGAAGACGACGGCAGCGAGCATGACTGCGAGGATGGTTGCAAGCTCCTGCAGCGGCAGTGTCCAGCTGACGCCCCAGATCTCTGTGAGCAGGCTGGTGTAGAGCAGATAATGGCAGCCAAGCCCGAGCGCTGTGCCGAGGATGCCGCCGAGAACGGTGTAAGTCGCAGCTTCGCTCGTGACCATGCGCGCAAGCTGCTGATCCGAAAGCCCGAGGGCGCGGAACACGCCGTACTGACGCGTACGCGCGCAGACGCTCATGGCGATGCTGTTGATCACATTAAACACGGCAATAAGAGCGATCACGGCAAGAAATCCGTAGACGAAAAGCGCAAAGCAATAATACGTGCCGCGGGCGCTGGCGTTCGAAAGTCGATCGTCGACGAAAGTCACCGCTGTTCCTGCCTGCGCGCGGATGGCGTTCACATCTGCGTCGCTGGCGCCTGGCGCAAGTTGGAGATCGATGACGCTGTAGGCGGTCTCGCCGGTGAGGGCGCGGAAGGTGTCCTCCGAGCAGATGAGCGTCCCGAGATCGCTGCCTGAGACGAACGGCGACTGGCTGACAAGCCCGACAACGGTCACCTTCTGCTGCTGGCCGTTCACTGTGAGCGAAAGCTCGTCGCCGACGGCCAGCGGAGCCTGGCCGCTGTTTTCGCGATAAACAGCGAGCACGGCGTTTGGCTCATTTTCCGCAGCGGAAAGATCGCCCTCCAATAGATAATCCTCTGCCCAGGCGAACTGACGCGCGTCGTAGCTTGCCAGATCGACGGTGCCGCTCGCATTGTCGCCTGTCGCCGGAAGATCGCAGGCGAGCATACGCCCGTAAGCCGCTTCGACGATGCCATCGCCCGCAAACGTGTTGAGAAGTGCGGGATCGATCGCGCAGGAATTGTCGCTGCTCGTGATGGAAACATCCGGCGTCCATGGCGCGAGCGGACGCAGCGCGCTCTGCATCATGTCAACAGCGACGGAAAATCCCAGAAAGAGGATGATGCTGAAGGCAAACGAGCCGGTCATGAGCAGGAGATTTTTGCGGCTGGCTCGCGCGTGATGGATGCCGAGGGCGGTCTCCACGCGCAGATGCCGCGTAGACGCAGCGGAGCGCACTGGCAGCTGATCGGTGGCGTTACCGCTGACAGCGACGAGCGGCGACACCTTCGCAGCGCGTTTCGCTGGTGCGCGCGTAGCGACGAGCACCGTCGCAAGTCCGAGCACGACACCGGCGACGATCGCCGGCACACTCACGCCGAGCGCCGGCATTTCCGCAAAATACTCCGGCGCGAGATGGCGCAGCACGGCGCAGAGGATCCAGATCAGCACCACGCCCACGATCACCCCGCAGGGAATCGCGAAACGACACCAGCGCAGCGCTTCCCGGCGCACGAGCCACATCACCTGCTTCGGCGTCGCGCCGAGACAGCGCAGCATGCCGTAAAATTCTGTGCGCTGAGCGACGCTCGTGTTCAGGCTCGAAGCGATCATGAGCACGCCAGCAATGAGCACCAGCACGCCGAGCACGATCGCTGTGAGATAGATCTGCATCATCGTCGAGCTCGCGCTCTGTCCGTAGAGGCCGAGGAGCTTCACGTTTTCCACGATCTGATCGTCGGAAAGATCCATGTCCGCTTTGAGATCGCTGATCGCCTGCCGCGCGAAAAACGGATGCGCAAACTGCACATAGAGCCCGCTGTTCACATCGTCGAGGTTGACGTTCGCAAGCGACTGCGCGTCCATCCCCTTTGCTTCGGCGTACACCTGGCGGAATCCCTCCGTCGAGAAAAAGGCGCCAAGCCCATCGGCAGACATCGTCTGCGCGCTGTCCTTGCAGAAGCCGCTGACGGTGCGCGAGATCCTGCTGCCATCCGGCGCAGTGATCGTCACCGCATCGCCAATTTTCACACCGTAGACATCCCGCGCGTTCTGCGTCAGCATGACGTCGTCTGCGCTTTCCGGAAAAATTCCGTCGTCGATGGCATCAGGGATGATCTCTGTCATCATCGCTTCGTCACAGCCAGCGACGAGGATCGACTTGCCGAAAAGCGTGTACGGCGCGTCCTCCTCGTAAGGAATGACGCCGTAGCGCGACACTGCGGAAACATCCGGACGCGCAGCGATGAGCGCCGCTTCGTCGTCGCTCACATCCAGCACACCGACGTGAAAAATGCCGTTGTCCTGCTGGACCTGCGTGATCTGCGCGCGAATGTACATATCCGCCATGCCGAAGATCGTCGTCACGAGAAACACTGCGAGCACAATGCAGACGACAGACATGCGGTTCTGGCGTCGACGCACCTTTGCGGAAAGGGAAACAAGCTCAAGATAATTTTTCATTGCGCTTCCTCCCCAGATCTGTGACGACGCCATCTTTCACGCGCAGCACCCGATCCACCGCCGATGTGAGCGCCGTGTTGTGGGTGATCATGAGGATCGTCTGCTGATAGCGGCGCGACGCCTGCGTGAGCAGATCGATGACATCCCGGCTGTTGGCGCTGTCGAGATTTCCCGTTGGCTCATCGGCGAGAATGAGCTTGGGCCGCGTAATCAGCGCGCGACCGATGGCGACGCGCTGCTGCTGGCCGCCGGAAAGCTGGCTCGGCAGATGATGACGCCGCGCCGCAAGCCCGAGCACCTCGAGGATCTCATCAACCTCCGCTTGCTTCGGCCTGCGATAATCGAGCAACAGCGGAAAAATGATGTTCTGCTCCACGTCCAGCTCTGGCACCAGCTGGTAAGACTGGAACACAAAGCCGATGCTGCGCCGGCGAAAGATCGTCCGCGCTTCCTCACCCATCGCGAACAGATCCTGCCCGTCGATGAGCACCTTGCCGCTGCTCGGCATATCAAGCCCACCGATGCAGTTGAGCAGCGTCGATTTGCCGCTACCGCTCTCGCCAATGACGGCGGCGAATTCTCCCTTCTCGAGAGAAAACGAGACATCGCGCAGCGCTTCCACCTTCGTCTCACCGCTGCCGTAGGTTTTCGACAGATGTTGTACGTTCAAAATTTCCATGTTGATCTTGCCTCCTTTCCTCAAAGGATAGCAGGCCAAGCTTACAATCCAGTGAATCTGAAGCTTACAATTTTGTAAGGTTGGCGAACCAATATCGTAGAACAGAATACCCAGTCATGCTATAAGAAGTTACGAAACTGGCTCAATAATGACAAGGACAAATAAGTAGGCATCGCAACATGAAAAAATCCCCTAGCTTCCTTGGCCGGACTAGGGGATTCTTTGTTGCGTGAACATGATGCATGATCACAATTTTTCATTCTCTCTTGTTCTTCTCTACTATACCATCTCCGCCCCAAAATTTCAAGCCCATCACCCGCACGGAAACGCCATCGTGAACGTCGCGCCTTCACCTGGCGCGCTCACAACAGAAAGCGTGCCGCCCTGGCCTTCGACGATGGCTTTGGCGATCGGCAGACCGAGCCCGACGCCGCTGCCGCTGCACGTCGTGCTGCGATAAAAGCGCTTAAAAATATGGTGGATATCCTCCGCCGAAATGCCAGCGCCGTCGTCGCTGACGCTGAGCCGCAAGAGTGCCGGCCCCTTCTCCCAGCTGATGCAAATGTGACCGCCAGATTGCGTGTGATCCAGCGCATTTTTCACAAGATTGCCGACGGCCTCTTCTGTCCAGGCGGCGTCACATAGGAGCACTGTTTCATCGTCGCCAGTCACCGTCATCGTCTTATGCTCACGCTCTGCACGCGCCGAAAACGGCTCCAGCGCACGCGCCACAAGCGCAGATAATGCGACAGGCTCGCGCGCGAAAACGACGCTGCCGGCGTCCAGCCGCGTCAGGCGCAACAGCGACTGGATCAGCTGCTCGAGTTTATCCAGCGCGCGCTCCGATTTCGCGGCAAAGTCGCGCACAGTGGCGACATTCTCCGGCTCAGCGATGGTGATCTCGTTGTACATGCGCAGCGCCGCCAACGGCGTTTTCACCTGATGAGAAATATCCGAGATCATGCTCTTGAGAAAATCCTTCACGCGCTGCTCATTTTCGCTCTTCGCCGCGAGCGAGCGCGCCAATTCCTCGACTGCCGCAAAAAGCTGCGCCAGCGCGCCGTTTTCATTTTGCGGCAGCCGCACAGAAAAATCTCCCGCTGCATAGGCAGCGACCTTCTCTGCCGCTGTCAGATATCGCCGCTCCTGCCGCCGCAAAAAAACAAAAGCAGCAACGATCGCAAGCGCACCGATACACAGCGTACCGATGAGCACCACACCGCAGGCGCGCTCCATCTGATCGCGCAGCGCCGGAAAAAGCAACGGCGAAGTCGCTCTGTCATGACCGATCTTTTCCAAAAGCGTAGCAGCCGCTGCAGAATGCCCGCTCTCTTCGGCAAAAGCCTTCGCCACCGTCGTTTCAGGCACACCTTCTGCCAAAAGCACCGCGGCCACCGTTTCTTCACGCGCCACAAGCACTTCCTGTGCAGCCTGCCCAAGCTGCCAGGAAAAGATCACGCCCAAGCCCACCGCCAGCAGCAGCAAGCCACAGAGAAAGCCAAGATACCACCGATTGGCCCGATCACAGAATATCGTCATACGTCCTCCCTCCACTCATAGCCGAGGCCGCGCACCGTGCGCAAATGCTGCGGCGACGAAGGATCGCGTTCCACCTTTTCGCGTAGCCGGCGGATGTAGACCGACAGCGTGTTGTCGTCGACAAAATTCGCGTCCTCGTCCCAAAGCGCAGCGAGCAGTTGCTCCCGCGTCAGCACCTGTCCCCTGTTACGCAGAAAACAAGCGAGCAGACGCAGCTCCGTCGCTGTCAGCTCCAGCGGCTCCTCCTCGCGATAAGCGCGTCCACCTTCGATGCGCACCGTTCCTTCCGCGCCTGGTTCCTGCTCCTGCTGGCGCAGCATGCCACTGCGTCTGAGCTGCGCACGAATGCGCGAGCACAGTTCGCCGAGCTTGAACGGCTTCGTGATATAATCGTCGCCGCCAGCGTCCAACGCGCGGATCACCTGGATCTCCTCGTCCATCGCTGTGAGAAAAATGATCGGCACAGCGTTGCCTCCAGCGCGCACTTCTTCGCACAGCGCCAGTCCGCTGCCGTCTGGCAGCGTTTGATCCAGAAGCAGCAGATCATACGCCTGCACCGCCAACTGCGCACGGGCTTCTCGCACCGTCATCGCCACGTCGAGGGCAAAGCCTTCCTTCGTCAGCGCATACACCAGACCATCGATCAAACTCTGATCGTCTTCTAATAAAAGCAGTCTTGCCATTGATTCTCACCTCATCCGTCGTTCTCCTTCTATGATAACGATTTTCGTCTCCGCTGAAAAGAAAAAAGAAAGCCCTCGAGCGAGAGCTTCCTTAAAGAGGTCCTGTTATGGTGAACGCTCAGTCCGTCTGCGGACCAGCGTTAAACCTGTTGTCATTCGGCGCCGTGAGCATCGTGGGCATCGTCGTCATGCGCCGGGAAAAGCGACGGATCGTAAGCGATGCCGTTTTTGTCGTAATAATCCTGCGCCGCTTTTTTGATCGCCTGCTCAGCGAGCACGGAGCAGTGGATCTTGTGCGTTGGCAGACCATCGAGCGCTTCGGTGACTGCGCGATTGGTCAGCTGCAGCGCTTCGTCCAGCGGCTTGCCCTTGATGAGCTCCGTCGCCATGGAGCTGGACGCGATCGCGCTACCGCAACCAAAGGTTTCAAATTTCACGTTGTCGATGACCTGGTCGTCGCCAATCTTCAGATAGATCTTCATGATGTCGCCGCAGGTTGGGTTGCCAACCTCGCCGACGCCGTTCGCATCCTCGATCACGCCAACATTGCGTGGATTGCGGAAATGATCCATTACTTTTTCACTGTATAATGCCATGATGGTCAAACCTCCCTTGTGCCCTTTTGGGTATCAAATTCTTTAAAAACGTGGGCGCGGGTTCCATTTTCCAGATCGCGCCAGAATGGCGACATACCTCGCAAGTGAGCGACGACATCGCGCACCGCTTCGATCATATAATCGACGTCAGCGTCACTGGTGTCTTCGCCAAGGCTGAGCCGGAGAGAGCCGTGCGCCACTTCATGCGGACGCCCGATCGCCAGAAGCACGTGGCTCGGATCGAGGGATCCGCTCGTGCAGGCAGAGCCGGAAGAAGCGCACACGCCCTTGTCGTCGAGCATCAGGAGAAGCGATTCTCCTTCAATGCCTTCGAAGCAGAAATTGACGTTGCTCGGCAGCCGTTTTTCGGCGTCGCCGTTGAGCTCCGAATATGGAATCGTTCGCAGACCAGCGATGAGCCGGTCGCGACGCGCGCTCATCTGCGCTGCATTTTCGTCAAGATCGCGGCACGCTTCTTCGAGCGCTGCCGCCAGGCCCATGATCGCCGGGATATTTTCTGTGCCGGCGCGTTTTCCGCGCTCCTGCGCACCGCCGTTGATGATATTGTCGAGAACGACGCCGCGTTTGGCGTAAAGCACGCCGGAACCCTTTGGCCCGTGGAATTTGTGCCCGGACATCGACAGCATATCAATATTCTGCGCCTTCACATCGATCGGCACATGACCAGCGGCCTGCACCGCGTCGGTGTGGAAGAGCACGCCGCGCTCGCGGCAGATCTTGCCGATCTCAGCGATCGGCTGGATGGTCCCGATCTCGTTGTTGGCAAACATGATCGTCACCAGGCAGGTGTCTTCGCGGATCGCTTCCGCCACCTGCTCCGGCGTGACAATGCCGTCTGCGTGCACATCCAGCAGCGTGATCTCAAAGCCGCGCTCCTTCAATTTGTCGAGGGTGTGGAGCACCGCGTGGTGCTCAAACGCTGTGGAAATGATGTGGCGTTTTCCTTTGCGCTCGCCGCTGCGCGCCGCGCTCATGATCGCCTGGTTGTCCGCTTCGCTGCCGCCGGAGGTGAAATAGATCTCCCGCGGCTCCGCGCCGATGCAGGCTGCGACCCGCGTCCGCGCATCCTCCAGCGCTTCCTTTGCTTTTTGGGCAAAAGCGTACAGGCTGGATGGATTGCCGTAGTATTCCTCCATATATGGCAGCATTGCGTCGATGGCTGTTTTGCTCATTTTTGTTGTTGCTGCGTTGTCTGCGTAGATCATATGATCTCCTCCTGTTCTTGTAAATCCTCCATTGTATGTCCAATCTCTACTTAATAAGCAGGATTTCTTTTCTTGGGCCAAGCATACCGCTCTTTTCCTATTAAGTCAATAGGAATATGCCTAAGATTTCTTTTTATTTCCTATTAACTCACCGGATAATAGATCGCAGAAACGCGCAAAAAAATCGCAGCCCCTTTATCTGGGCTGCGATTTTCGGTGACATTTCACCAATAGCTGGCGATCAATTCCTCAATTTTACGCGGCGTTTGCAGCATCGCGCGATCCACGCGCGTTGGCGAGATCATGATGCCCTCATCCTCCAGCGCTGTAAACAGCTCGATCATTGCAAATGAATCCAACACATCGCCTGCGAGCAGATCAAAATCCTTATCATAGACACGCTCGTCTTCACAAATCTCGTACAACAGTTTGCACACATCGATCATAACATTTCCAACTTCTTTCTGTCGTATTTTCCGTTCGCATTTACCGGCAGCGCATCCATCAGAACGATCGTTTTCGGGATCATATAAGTCGGCAATCTTTTCGCCAGAGCAGATTTGATCGCTTTCTCATCCAGATCGCTGGCACTTGCCACCACAAATGCTTTGAGCAAGCGCACCACACCTGTGCCAGATTTTCTCTTCGCGCAGACAACCACTTCGCGAACACCGTCGATCTGCAGGAGATTTTGCTCGATATCCCCTAGCTCGATCCGATATCCTTCGTATTTCACCTGGTAATCTTTGCGCCCGCGGCAATAGAGCAGATCCCCGTCCAGCGCGCCGATATCTTTCGTATGAAAACTGTTCGGAGCGTTTCTGCAATCATCCGGCGCCATGCCGAGATAACCACCAAACACACTGCCGCCTCTCAGAACAATCTCATCATCCTCGAGCAAAACGTCCACCGCCGCGCGAGAAACAATGCCGACAGGCAACGGCTCTTCTCTTTCCATCTCAGCAGAAATATTGACCAGCGTCACGCAGCAGGTACATTCTGTCGGTCCATAGGCATTGATCACCACAGCCTCCGGAAAGCGCTCGTGCAATCGTCGCGCCGTCGCAGCTTCCAGACATTCGCCACAGAAAAAGAATCCCCGCAGATCCGGAAAATATTCCCGCGAAAAGTTTTCTTCCAACAACAGCAGCTTCGCCAGCGTCGGCGTCATCACCATAAGCGCCACCTGATCGTCGCGCAGCTCGTCATAAAATCGCTGCAAATTGTCGCGGATCTCGTAAGAAACAGCGACGATCGTTCCGCCAGTGAACAGCGTAAAATAAATATCCATCACACTGAGATCAAAACTGAACCGCGACACGCTGAGCACCCTCGCGCCGTGAAAAGCCGCCAGCTCCTCCGCTTGCGTGATCCACGCGATAAAATGCGACAAATTCTCATAAGAGATCGGCACACCCTTGCTCTTTCCCGTCGAACCGCTCGTGAAAATAATATACGCGTACTCATTTTCCGTCGGATAAACAGCCGCCTCCTCCGGATACGCCTGCACCAGCGCTTCCGGAGAAAAGCATGCCACACCAGGCACATCCAGCGATGCATTCGTCAATACCAGCTCCGCGCCTGCCTGGGCCAGAATTTCCTCAATGCGTTTCCGCGGCATATGCGTATCCAACGGAACATAGCATCGCTGCGCCGCCACACAGGCCAGGATCGATACAAACTGCATCGCACACTTGTGCCCATACACAGCAACCGGACCATTTCCCTGTCTGCGCAGCGCCTGCGCCAACGTGCACACCCGCTCATAGCATTCAGCATATGTGAGCGCCTGCGCACCATCCTGATAGCAGATCTGGTCACCGCCACCCTTTAAACGTGCGAGCAGCCCTTCAATCATTGCGGATCTCGCTTTCTGGGATCAAGGCGTGATCGTACATCACCTTGGAATGGTTATCCAAGATCAGCTCCCGATTCATCTCGCGCCCCGAGCGGCGATCGATCCAGATCTTATACACCTGACTGATGCGATAAAAATCATCGCCCTCCCGACGGAAATGATGATTCTCTTCCACCAGCTTGTAGCGGTTCGGAAACGCCCATTCACTGCGCAGCTCTCCATTGAGCACATCGTCCTCGATCCAGAGCAGAAGCTGCACATCCTGGCGCGTATTATTGCGGAAACGATAATCAATATAATTATAGAACACACTCGTCCCCGTCCCAAATGGCACACGTCTGCGATCATCCGGAAACAGCGCATCTGTATGATGGTGCAGCTCCGTCACCTCCAGCGGGCTGTTGAGCACAAGATAATGCACCATGTTCGCCAATTGACAGAGCCCGCCGCCCGTTTCCGCGCGCAGATCGTCGCTGGCTATCACCAATCCATCCTGATAACCCCGACGACGCGTCGGCTTCCCAACAAGAAACCAAAATGAAAACGTTTCTCCCGGATGAATGATCAGCCCGTTGATCGCCTGCGCCGCCAGAGCAAGATTCACCTTCTTGCTCTCCTGCAGCCGCATATCCACCCCTTCCAGTTTGCGCAGAATGATCGACGTGTGGCCCTTCACGAGGTTTGGCAATTCCGCCTCGCTTCGACAGACAGCCAGCCGGCTTTTATCACGCAGATTCTGTAGATGGCGCAACGCCCGTCCCTTAGCAACAGACACGCGGTAAAAAGCCGGATGAATCTCACAAAATAATTTACGCTCCATTTTTCTCACCCTTTTCAAAAACCTCACCTTAAAATAAACTTAAATAAAGCTGATTTCATTATACTACAGAAGACTCTGTAAAGAAAACAGATTTTTCACACTTTAATTCTTGCAATATAGCGTCAAAAAACACAGCTCCACATCAGCGCTGTGTTTTTCTCAGTTTCTTTCACATAATGACAGCTACCGTCTCAGACCTTTATCAGATGTATCCGTTCGCTTGGTTCCTTATCCATATCCTCGCTGCACGTTTCAACAGACTTTTTACTAAGAGAACATGGAAAATACGAATCCCCCCAAAATACAGCTTGCCTAAAAAGTTGTGATATGTGACATAGGTACTCACACGAATATCTTGCCAGGATCCTATTGGCGTCAAACATTCCAAAACCACATAGAAATCCAGATGCCTGTCTTTCTGCCCCAGCACCATCTTTCGCTCTGTTTCGTAAAGTATCAGTTGCTCAAAATGATTCCCTGTCCGGAGTCCCAATGGTTTCACAAGTTGATCCCTCAGACTCAAGAGCCACGCTACTGGTTTTGGATAAGAAACAAAAATCAACTCAAACAATGCGCGTGCTGTCATGGGCTTGGCGTACCGCAGCGTTTGCGTAATGTGATCGGCATAATCAAAGCTTGCATCATTGAAATTCAACATGTTGTTTCCTCCTCTGTTCTCAACCACTATGTTTAACGCTATTTAGATCATACCACCCGCTCCTGTCTTTTGACTTCAAAATCTTTTTATCCTAATACAAAAAAGAACCCTGCTCCGCTTGGAACAGGGTTCTTCGTATATCGTGACCAAAAATCAGTCGTTGGTGTATGGCAGCAGGGCCATGGTTCTTGCACGCTTGATGGCAGTGGTGAGCGCACGCTGATGCTTTGCGCAGTTGCCAGTGATGCGGCGTGGAAGAATTTTGCCACGTTCGGTCATGTATTTTTTCAGACGGTTCGTGTCTTTGTAATCGATGTGTTCGATCTTGTCGACACAGAACTGGCAGACTTTCTTGCGTGAACGTCTGTTACGTTCTCTTCTTGCCATGATTAAGACTCCTTTCTCACTCAGTCGCTGACAATCTGACACATTTCATGTTCAGATTGTCAGAACGGCAGATCTTCGTCACTGAAGCTGACTTCAGTGCCAAAAGAACCAAGGCTATCGCTTGGTGCTGCCGGCTGACTGAATGGTTCGTTCTGATGTTGATAATTGTTTTGTGGTTGACCGCCGTAATTGCCGTTATAATTATTCCCGCCATAACCAGCGCCACCAGTGTTTCCACCACCGCCGCCGAGGAACTCGACGCGGTCGGCGACAACTTCGGTAACCCAACGACGCTGTCCGTCGTTGCCATCATAGCTGCGGATCTGCAAACGGCCTTCAACTGCGATCTGACGGCCCTTGCTCATATACTTGGCGGTGTTTTCAGCAGCCTTGTTCCAGACAACAATGTTGATGAAATCGGCTTCGCGTTCACCGCTCTGCGAGTTAAACGGACGATCGACAGCGATGCGGAAGCTGCACACTGCAGCGCCACTTGGCGTGTAGCGGAGCTCTGGATCTGCAGTCAGGCGGCCGATCAAAATCACTTTATTCATGCTTTAGGCCCTCTTTCCTTTGACGAGAAAATTATTCGTCGACACGGGTGATCATGTGGCGAAGAAGATTTTCGTCGATCTTCATCAGACGATCTACTTCGTCAACGGCGTTGGCTTCGCCCTTGAAGTTCACTAAAACGTAGAAGCCATCGGTGTATTTTTTGTCGATGGTGTAAGCGAGCTTTCTCTTGCCCCATTTGTCAACCTTTTCTACGGTAGCACCTTCACCTTCGAGGATGCCGTTGTAGCGGTCGATGACAGCCTGAGTCTGTTCTTCGCCAACTTCAGTTTTAATGATATAAAGAAGTTCATAATCGCGCATTCTTTGCACCTCCTCCCCCCGGACTAACGGCTCTGCTTTGCAGAGCAGGGATTACAGCAATATATTTTATCAGATGAGACGCTCTTTGGCAAGGGAAAATAAAAAATCCCCACGAAATTTCTCGTGAGGATGGTCAATTCACTGCGATTTATTCAGCGACGGCCTGCGCAGCGGTGATGATGGCGAGCTTGTAAGCGTCTTCTTCATCGCAACCACGGGAGAGGTCGTTGATTGGTTTTGCAAGGCCCTGCAGGATTGGCCCAATGGCTTCGAAGCCGCCGAAGCGCTGAGCAATCTTGTAACCAATGTTGCCGGCTTCAAGGCTTGGGAAGATGAAGGTGTTGGCATGACCAGCCACCTTGGAGCCTGGAGCTTTGCGTTCGCCAACGCTGGCAACGAAGGCTGCGTCAAACTGCAGTTCGCCGTCGATCGGCAGTTCTGGTGCGAGCTCCTGAGCGATCTTAGTGGCTTCTGCAACCTTTTCGCTTTCTGGGGATACGGCAGAACCCTTGGTGGAGAAGCTCAGGAGCGCTACCTTAGGATCAATATCGAAGGTCTTAGCGGTCTTGGCGCTTTCAACGGCGATCTCGCCCATGGCCTGTGCGTCCACGGTGATGTTGATGGCAATGTCGCTGAAGAGATAGCGTTCGTCACCTTTGAGCATGACCATGGCACCGCTGACGCGGGAGCAGCCTGGTTTCATCTTGACGATCTGCAGCGCTGGACGAACGGTGTCGCCGGTGGAATGGCAAGCGCCGGAAACCATGCCGTCAGCCTTGCCCATGTAGATGAGCATGGTGCCGAAATAGTTAGGATCGCGCAGCTGAACGCGTGCTTTTTCTTCGGTTGCTTTGCCTTTGCGGCGTTCTACGAATTTAGCGACCATGTCGTCGTATTCTGCATAGTTATCTGGATCGATGATCTGTACGCCATCGATGTCAATGCCAGCTTCTTTGGCAACAGCCTGAACTTTTTCAGGATTGCCGAGAAGGATAGGGACGATCAGATCGTCCTTCTGATGGCGTGCGACAGCGCCGAGGATGCGGACGTCTTCACCTTCTGGAAATACGATGGTGATGTCTTTACCTTTAATGCGTGCTTCAAGTGTTTCCCAAATGTCACTCATTGATTGTTTCTCTCCTTTGAAGTGGTAGTATCTGAGATACTTTATATTTATATCATACTACAACTTCCTGCATTATTCAAACCGAATTGTGCAACAAATCCATAGTCGAAATAGTTGCGCGATTCCGCACAATTATTTTTGTCTCCAAATTTCTGGCAGATCTCCATCTCTGTCACATATGACATATCTTAGTCTCTGTCACATCTGGCGCATTTCATGCGCAGATCTTAGTCTTCGAGATGATCTTCGATAAATTCGACGACATCACCGACGGTTTTCAGATCCTCCGCGTCTTTGTCGGAGATCTTGATATCATAAGTGTCTTCTACTGCCATGATGAGCTCAACGGTGTCGATGGAATCGACGCCGAGATCGCGCACGAGATCGGTATCCAATTCGATCTTGTCTGCATCGCAGCTCAGGATATCGGCAAGACTTTCTTTAACCTGATCAAAAACCATATTTTCCCCCTCCTCCGTCCTCTTTTTTTATAGCTTTCGTTGTCTAGTATAGCTGAATTCTGGAGCATGTCAACAAAGTTTTGGCAAATTCCCGTCGGCAAACCGCACTTTCATTGCGCGACCACATCAACGACGACGGCCACGCCATCAGAAACGCGGAAACGGATATCGTAGCCGCCAAAGGCGATGCCGTAGACGCGCGCCGGATCTTTCTGATAATGGGGCGTCGGATTCTGCGCCAGCATGGCAACGGCGCCGCTTCTGAGATGCTCGGGCAATTTTGCCAGAAGCGCTGGCGGAAAATCGACTTCGAGGGCGAGATCCACAACACCATCGGCAAATCCTGCGCGTGCATCTGGATGGCTATCGGTAAACGGCAGATAGGGCTTGATGTCATAAATCGGCGTGCCGTCCATCATGTCGGCGCCGTCAACAACGAGCACGCTCCCCAACTCGCCGCGCTCCTCCACGCGCAAAAGCCGCACCGAAGAAAGCGCGAGGGGATTTGGCCGAAAAGGCGAGCGCGTCGCAAAAACGCCACGGCGCACATTTCCGCCGAGACGCGGCGGTCGAACGGTTGGCGACCAGTCGCTCCTGATCGCCTCTGAAAAGCTCCAGATGAGCCAGAGATAGTCATAGCCTTCGATCCCTCTGAGCGCGTCCTTATTGCGGAATTCTGGCCCAAATACGATGGTACTTTCCAGCGAATTGACGACGCCACTTTGTCTGGGTACGCCAAATTTGCTTTCGTAGGGCGTGTGGATGGTGGCGATGGCTTTGAGCGTCACATTAAAAGCGCGTGGATCGATATCCATGGAGATGCCTCCCTTCAAACGTTTCCATAAAAATCGACATTGATCCGAAAGGACCAATGTCGATCATTATTATTTTTCGGAGACGATCAGTCGTCTTCGCTGTCTGCTTTGTAGTTGTCGATGATTTCCTGAGCCAGCTTGGCTGGAACTTCTTCGTAGCTGTCGAATGCCATGTCGAAGTTACCGCGGCCCTGGGTCATCGCGCGCAGCTGCACGCCATAGTCGAGCATTTCTGCGTATGGCACACGTGCTTTAACTGTGGTGATGCCGTCTTCACCTGGTTCCATCCCGAGCACACGACCGCGCTTGGAGCTGATGTCCCCAATGATATCGCCCATGTATTCTTCAGGCACCATGACATCAACGGCATAGATAGGCTCGAGGAGCACAGGTTTTGCTTCAGGAATGCCCTTCTTGAGCGCGAGAGATGCTGCAACCTTGAAGGCCATTTCCGAAGAGTCTACGCTGTGGTAAGAGCCGTCTTTGCAGGTGATCTTGACATTGATCAGTGGATAGCCAGCCATGACGCCCTTGGCGAGGGTTTCAACGCAGCCTTTTTCAACAGCTGGGATGAACTGACGAGGGATCGCACCGCCGACGATGGCGTCAACAAATTCAAATTCCTGACCATCGGTGGTTGGCTCGATATCAAGAACCACATGACCATACTGACCATGGCCACCGCTCTGTTTCTTGTGCTTGCCTTCGGCGGTTGCTTTGCCGCGGATGGTTTCGCGATAAGGAATGTAGACTTTATCGATGAGGCATTTCACGCCGTATTTACGTTCCATCTTGCTCATGATGTGGTCAAGATGTACTTCGCCCATGGTGGAGAGCTGCAGCTGGCCGCTTTCGACGTCCTTGCGGAGCACGCAAGTTGGATCTTCTTCAGCGATCTTGTTGAGCGCGGTGCCAAGCTTGTCTTCTTCGCCCTTGTTTTCTGCACGCACGCAAACGGTGTACAGGGATGGCTGGAAGTCAACTGGTGGATACTTCACAGGGAATTCCTTGGAAGCCAGCGTGTCGCCGGTTTTTACATCGTCAAGCTTAGGGATCACGATGATGTCACCAGCGGAAGCGCTGGTCAGTGGTTCTTGACGTTTCCCGATGAGAGTGAACATCTTCGAGATCTTGCCTTCGCTTTCATTGGTGGTGTCATAGAACGCCATACCTTCGGTGGCTTTACCACTGATGATGCGCGCATAGCTGAGTTTCCCGCTGAATGGGTCGAGGGTGGTCTTGAAGACAAATGCGGAGAATGGATCGTCGTGGTTGACGAGAAGTTCTTCGCCGGTATCAGCATTGACCGCTTCGTTGATGCGCTGTGTGGTGTCTGGCATGAATTTGATCATGCAGTCGAGGAGCAGACGGGTACCAATGTGGCTGACAGCGCTGCCGAGGAGCACTGGGCAAACGCGGCCGCTCTTCATGCCCTGATAGAGACCTTCGTAGATCTCGTCGAGGGTGAGTGGTTCGCCTTCGAGATATTTTTCGGTAAGCTCGTCGCTGCCTTCTGCGGCTGCTTCCATGCACATTTCCGAAACTTCTTCAACGCGGTCCTGGAGATCGGCTGGGATTTCACATTCCTGGCGTTCGCCGTTGACCCATTCATACGCCTTCATCGTAGGCACGTCGATGATACCGTGGAAGTCTGCGCCTTCACCGATTGGAACCTGCAGTGGCATGACGGATTTGCCAAAGAGCTCACGCATACGTTCGAGGGAGCCAAAGAAGTCGGCATTTTCCATATCCATCTTGTTGACATAGATGAGACGTGGCAGGTGCAGCTTTTTGCCATACTGCCATGCACGAATGGTGTCAACCTGGATGCCGGATTCTGCAGAGATAACGAGCATGAGACCATCGGCTGCGCGCAGCGCTTCGCTGACTTCGCCGCTGAATTCAGAATACCCTGGGGTGTCGATGAAGTTCAGCTTGTAGCCGTTCCATTCGCATGGCGCCATACCAAGCTGGATCGTTACGTTGCGGGTGATTTCTTCCGGTTCAAAGTCGAGGATGTGTTTGTTATCCTTGCCGCGGCCTACAGCGTCAACGCCCTTGCACATCAGGAGCATCGACTCTACGAGCGCCGTTTTGCCGGCGCCATCGTGGGACAACACCGCGATATTACGGATGATATTGCTGTCATAATCTTTCATAAAAGTTCCTCCTTATTGCCAAGATGGCTGGCAATCTATATATATAAATATTAATCGGTTCTCTGCCATTTGACAATATGTTTTCATAAAATTTTAACTAATCGAGGAATAAAATTTTTCAAAAGCCGTGAAAAACTCAGATTTCCGTCTCACTGATAAAGTTTTCCAGCTGACGCTGATGCATCGCCTTGGTCTCTTCGACGTCAACGACAAGATGCATGACAGTCGTCTCGCATTCGCTCAGACTTTCCGTCACGCGCTTCAGTTCACGCTCTGCTTTTTCGCGCGCCATCTTCGCCTGGCTGGACGAATCCTTATTGAAGAAAAGATCCAGCGTATTCACAGTGAGATGGTCGCTGAAAGAAAGCGTCTCAGCTTCCAGCGCATCAATTTCCGCCAGAAGCTGCTCCAGCTGATGCAGCTGGATGCGCAGCTCGGACAGATCAGAAATAATGCCCACCTGCGCCTTATCTTCTTCCTTTTCATCCTTGACGCTCTCAAGCGTCTGCAGATCGTCTTCCAGCTGTTTCACTCTGCGGCTGGCAAGCTGTGCCAGATCGCGCGCCTCTGCCAGAAGCTTCAGCTGATGCGCATCCTGGTTGATCTTTTCCTGCATGCGCAGAATTTCCTCGCGGTGGATGGAGTAATCCAGATGCTCTACATGCATTTCAAACGCTTTTTTATAAGCTTCTTCCACACCATCGAGGGTTGCCAGCTCTGCTTCAACATCCGCCTTTTCCTGAGCGATGTCAAAAACATGGCTCTTGGCATCGTTCAAAGCGCGCATGGCCTCGGCAGCCTTCTCGTTATTCTCCAGCATACGGGATTCGTACTGGCCACGCAGCTTGAACCAAAACTGCCGAAAATCGCTGCTCTCAAACTTTCTCATGTCAAGATTCTCGCGCTCGCAGCGCATCTGTGCATCCTGCTCCATCTGCTCTGCGTGCTTTGCTTCTTCCTTCAGCGCTGCCAGCCGTTTTTCCAGCTGTTTTTTGTGTTCGTAGACGGCGCTGATCTCGCTCAAACTATCCATAGGGTCACCTCCGGTTTCATCGTTGTTGCGATATGTTCTCTACCATTTACTATACCACGAACGAATAAAAAAGTCACCTGCAACTTGATCTCAGCTGCAGGTGACTTTGCAAAATTTAACACGGAAAGGAAAACACATTTTATTGATGATCTTGGTGACAGTTGCAGGCTCCGCCATTTTTACTCATGGCGCAGGCGCCTCCATCCGGACAGCCAATGCATTTCTTGCCGCTCTTCTTGGCTTTATAAATGTACCAGGATGCGCCGATGAGCATCGCTGCCAGGATCACAACAACAATAGAATTTGCCATAATTAATTCGCCTCACCTAATGCATATTTGCTTGCGAGTGTTCTGTCTGCGTTTCTGCACGCATAGACCAGGATGGCTGCAAAAATGAGCACTGCGACCAGCCCAGGCGCAAAACCGGCGCCAACAGAACCAGTAGTAACGAGCGTACCCACCTGATAGACAAGGAAGCCAACCGAATACCCTGTGCCAAGCTGCAGACCGATGCCGCCCCACAGCCATTTTTTGTCAGCCATTTCAGAGTTCATGGCACCGATGGCCGCGAAGCATGGTGGCGTGTAGAGGTTGAACATCAGATAAGCCAGCGCTGCAACCTTCGTGATCGCGATCACGCTGCCAACTTCTGCGCCAGAGCCTTCGATGATCGCGAGCTCTTCGGTATCGATCAGATTTTCCAGCCCGACAAAGCAGACTGCCAACGTCCCGACAACGTTTTCTTTCGCGATAAAACCGGTGACGGCTGCTGCGGCCAGCTGCCAGCTCAGCACGCCGGTGATCGGTACGAGGAGGTAAGCAAATGGATGCGCGATCGACGCCAGAATAGAAGCGTCCGCTGTTTCAGCAACCTGGAAGTTCCAGGTAAAGGTCTGCATGATCTGAACCACCGTGTTGCAGAGAAGGATGATCGTCGCAGCCTTCACAATGTAGGCCCAGCCGCGGGCGCACATTGCTTTGAAGGCAAAGAGCAGAGAAGGTGCCTTATACTCAGGCAGCTCGATGATGAAAAACGATCTGCGATTTTTGAAACCAGTGATCTTTTTGACCAGAAGCGCGCCCAGGAAGATCAGCACGATACCAGTCACATACATGCAGAATGCGACCCAGCCGGAGCCACCAAAGAACGCACCAGCAAAGAGCGCGATCAGCGGGATCTTCGCGCCGCATGGCATGAATGGCGTCAGCATCGCAGTCGCACGGCGTTCGCGCTCATTACGAATGGTGCGGCTTGCCATGACCCCAGGGATGGCGCAGCCAGTACCAATGACAAACGGAATGACAGACTTCCCGGAAAGGCCAACCTTCTTAAAGATCGGGTCCAGTACGACAGACACACGGGACATATAGCCGCAGTCTTCCAGGAGAGCGATCAGGAAATACATGATCATGACCAGTGGCAGGAAGCCGACGACCGCGCCGACACCACCAATGATACCATCAACCAGAAGGGCAGACAAGAGCGGGTTGGCGTCCGCCAAAAGCTCGCCGACATAACCCTGGAAGGTTTCGATATATGCGACCAGCGTGTCAGCAATGAGCGGCCCAAGCCAAGCCTGAGAGATCTGGAAGACAAAATACATCACAACCGCAAAGATCGGAATGCCAAGCCATTTGTTCGTCAGCACAGCATCGATGGAGTCGCTACGGCCCTTTTCTTTCGTAAGAACCTTGCGTTTTTCAACCTTTGCAACAACATCATTGACGAATACGAAGCGTTTGCGGTCTGCTTCTTCTACGGCGTGCTTATCCGTCAGGTCCACATGCCCTTCATTGTAAGGCGCTTTCTGTGTCGACCCGATCGCAGCGATCGCCGTCTTCACAACCTCATCCAGCCCCTGACCGCCAGTGGACACCGTTTTGAGCACTGGACAACCGAGCTTCTCAGACAGAGCGTCCACATTGATCGTTGTCTGCTTCTTTTCATTGATGTCACTTTTGTTCAAAGCCACCACCACAGGAACGCCCAGCTCCAGGAGCTGTGTGGTAAAAAACAAGCTGCGGCTGAGGTTCGTCGCATCGACAATGTTGATGATGGCATCTGGATGCTCGTCTTTGACATAAGCGCTCGTGATGCTCTCTTCCGATGTAAATGGCGACATCGAATAGGCACCCGGAAGGTCAACGATCGTCAATTCTTCAGAACCGGAATAATATGATTTTTTAATTGCATGTTCTTTCTTGGAGACGGTGACCCCCGCCCAGTTCCCCACCTTTTCATTGCGCCCTGTCAGCGCATTATACATGGTGGTTTTACCCGAATTCGGGTTGCCTGCTAAGGCAATACGCATAATTTTTTCCTCCCTTATCTAAATAATATCTTATAACGCCGACAGGTTGTTTTCAACTAACCCTCAGGCGTAATAAATTGCTTTCTCTGACGCGTGATCCACTATATCTGGATCGCAGCAGCGAGATCTCTGTCGAAATTGTAGCGACCATCCTTAATGGAGACCACCGGACCAGCTTTGAGGTGCGTAACCACCGTAATCGGTTCACCAGCGTAGCAGCCAAGAGAAAAAAGGAACGATTTTAATTCCTCGTCATCAGCCAATATGTCTTTGACAATGTATTCTTCGCCTTCCTTTGCATCAATCAATGTCATAGTAATCACCTTTCCAAAGCTTAATGATAGTATTCAATGCGTTTCAATTTATTCATGAACACATTGCGCACGGTTAGCTAGCGCTTTCCGAGCTCATTTATAATGATATACCGCTAACTTTCGTTTGTCAACCCTAATTGTGAATCTCAGCACAAAAAAAGCCGAACGTTTCCACGTCCGACTTGAATAAGAAAATCGATCTGTTTTAGCGAGATCAAAAGAAAACGCCTGTCACCCAGATCTCCAGCCCGATGAAGATCAGAATGCATCCACCAAAGATCGTCGCCTTGTTGGAAAATTTGTCACCGACTGTCTTCCCGATCTTGAGCCCGCCCAGGCAAATAAAAAACGTCGTCACAGCGATGAGCACTGCGCAGACAAAAGCCATCAGCGCACCATAGCCAGCGATCGTAAAGCCAACGGAGAGCGCATCGATGGAGGTTGCCACGCCTTGCATAAAAAGCGCTGCCGCCCCAACGCCGACCGTCTGCGCCTCCTCGTCGCCTTCACCACGCACAGCTTCGAAGATCATCTTGCCCCCAATAAAAAGCAGGAGCACGAGCGCGATCCAGGGAATCGCTTTCTCAAACGCACGAAAATACTGCACGATTGTGTGCACACAAATCCAGCCAGCCATCGGCATGAACCATTGAAAAAAAGCAAAGGTGCCTGCGATCAGCGACATGCGCCCCAATCGCATGCGTGGTTCATTCAGCCCATTGGCCACCGACACCGAAAAAGCATCCATCGCCAGGCCCACGCCCAGGAGAATGCTATTGGCAAAAAACATCAAACTCCAATCCACTGTTTTGTCTCCTTCTTCGATTAAACATCACTAACAGAAAAATCGACCCAAATGTGGCGCTGGCCACACCTGGGTCGTCGTTTTCATCCCGCTGTATCGGCCAGTCAATGGCTGGCAATGCTTATTCTTCCTCTGGGGATGCATCAAGCTGCTTGTTGTTCTTCTTGATCGCGCGCAGATGCATGTTGTATTTGAACAATATCACAACATCAACGAGCAGACACAGGATCGCCATCACGCCTGGAAATGGTTTGGCGGTGATGATATAACCTGCGTAAAAGAGCGCAGCCATGACCAAAAACGGAAAGGTCAGGACCATGAGTCTAAGCATCGATCATTCTCCTCTTTCAAATGCTTCGTTTGCAACATCAGTTCATCCAGACATTTTACCGCATCATTGGATATAATTCAACGTTTCAGACGTTTTTCTTTCTCTTTCTTCAAAAGTTTCTGCTCTTTTTTCAGATCGTGGCGTTTCTTGTAGAGATTCAGTCGCTCAGCGACGCCGCTCATGCCATCGGTGACGCCTTCGATGACGTTGCCGATCTGCGCCGTCACCGAAACAAAAACGTCACCAGCCATGTGCTGCACGTCCTTGTAAGAGGACGGATGAGATTTACAGCGAAAAGCGTAATCCTCGTCATGCGGCACAGCGCCGCCGCTCATCACCGAGCCGATCGACGCGAACAGCGGATCGTCGTCGATCTCATCTTTTTCCGGCGCCAACGCTGCTTCAACGGAAGGCTCGTCGTCCACGACTTCTGCAGCGATCGACGGCTCTTCGTCAGCTTCTGCTGCAACCTTTTCTGTTTCAGCTTCTTCTGCCGGCTGATCTTCTTCGACAACTGCTCCTTCTTCCGGCAGCGCTTCTGTCTCATCAGGCGTCACTGGCTCCATTTCATCGAGCACATCTTCTAGTACTGGCGCCGCATCTGCGAGCGCTTCTTCCACAGTTGCAACCTCCGCAGGCGTTATTTCCTCTGCAGGAGCAGCTTCCACGGCTTCTGCCGCCACAGGTTCTTCGGCAGGCGCAGCGTTCTGCGCCTCCTCTGCCGCCTCGTCCAGCCAGCGACGCAGCGTGCTGTAGCCAATGCCCAGATCCTCTGCGCAGCGCTTCATCGAAAGCTCCGGATGTTCTGCAGGATAGGCGATCGCTTTTTCCTTAAATCCCTCCGGAAATGTTCTTCTAGCCATAAGAGCAACTCCTTTCTATTTATGATAAACGTGCGCAATATCCTCTGCCACGATCGGCAGCTTTGGATCGAACATCGCGATCGTCTGGAATTTGAACCGGCTCACGCGATGTAGACGATCGATCGTCTCACGCAGGTCTTCCGGCACCTCGCCTGTGCGGATGTATGTATTGAGCGTCGCGTATGTAAATCCGAGCACATCCTCGTCGGTTTTTCCGGTGAGGCCATCAGACGGTGGCTTCACAACAAAACGCTCGTCAAGTCCGAGCGCGCGCCCCAGCTGAATGACTTCGTCGGTCGTCAGCATCGCCAGTGGCGAAAAAGCGCCGGCAGTATCGCCATAGATCGTCGCATATCCTACCCAGTCTTCCGACAGGTTCGACGTGTTCACGACCACCGCATCCAGACTCTGCGCCACCGCATAGAGCAGCGTCATGCGCACGCGCGGCGGCAGATTGAGCCGCGTTTGACGGCTCACTGCATCGTAAAACGAGCAGCCCTCCAACGCCTCGTAAAATGCCTTCGTCATGCCCTGAATATTGATCACCTCGTGCGGCATATCCAGCGCAACACAAAGATCCTTTGCATAATCGATGTCGCTCTGATCGCCGTCTGGCATCAACACCCCATAAACGTGCTCCTTGCCATAAGCAGCCACGCACAGCGCCGCTACCGTCGCGCTGTCCTTGCCGCCGGAAATGCCTACCACAGCATTCGTCGCATGCACAGCCTGCAAACGCTCCTGCATCCAGGCGATCAGATCATTTTTTAATTGCTCAAGTTGCGTCTCAGATAATTTCATTCAGGCGACCTCCCTGGTCTAAGTATTATAAACTATTGTAGCCGAAAGTGCTCTTAAACGCAAGCCGCCCACCAGCCGAAGTGCTCTTATAAAAAACAACGAAGCAGCGCTCACAAACGATTTTCTTTCATAAAAGCAACACCGACCGATCGCGAGGATCGGTCGGTGTGAAAAACGGCACTGCAGCTTACTCCCATTCAATGGTTGATGGCGGCTTGCTGGTGATGTCGTAGACGATGCGGTTGATGTGGTCGACTTCGTTGACGATGCGGCTGGAGATTTTATCGAGCACGTCGTATGGGATGCGCGCCCAGTCGGCGGTCATGAAGTCGGTGGTGGTGACGCCACGGAGAGCGAGGGTATAATCATATGTGCGGAAATCGCCCATGACGCCGACGGTACGGGTCGAGGTCAGCACGGCAAAATACTGATTGATGGAACGATCGAGTCCGGCATTCGCGATCTCTTCGCGATAGATGGCGTCGGCATCGCGGAGAATGTCGAGCTTTTCTTTGGTAATCTCGCCCATGACGCGAATGGCGAGGCCTGGGCCTGGGAATGGCTGGCGCCAAACGAGATAATCGGCGAGACCGAGCTCAAGACCGAGCTGGCGCACTTCATCTTTGAAGAGCATGCGCAGTGGTTCGATGAGTCCTTTGAAATCGACAACTGCTGGCAGACCGCCGACGTTGTGGTGGCTCTTGATGACGGCTGCGTCGCCGCTGCCGCTCTCGATGACGTCTGGATAGATGGTGCCCTGTGCGAGATAATCGACGGCGCCGATCTTCTTGCCTTCGTCTTCAAAAACACGGATGAATTCTTCGCCGATGATCTTGCGCTTGCGCTCTGGATCGGTGACGCCGGCGAGCTTGCCGAGGAAACGATCAGACGCATCGACGCGGATGAAATTCATGCCGCTGTTGGCGAACGCTGCTTCAACTTCGTCGCCTTCGTTTTTGCGCATGAGGCCGTGGTCAACGAAGATGCAGGTGAGCTGGCTGCCGACGGCTTTGGAAATGAGCTGCGCTGCAACGGAGCTGTCTACACCGCCGGAGAGAGCGAGCAGCACTTTTCCGTCGCCAACCTTGGCGCGGATGTCTTCGATGGCTTTCTTGGCGTAATTTGCCATGGTCCAGTCGGCGTCGCAGTGGCAAACTTCCATAAGGAAATTTTTGAGCATGACGGTGCCGTTGTCGGTATGGTTGACTTCCGGATGATACTGCATGGCGTAGAGCTTCTTTTCTACGTTTGCCATGGCTGCGACCGGGCAGTCTGCGGTATGAGCGATGGCGGTGAAGCCTTCTGGCATTTCAGCCACATAGTCAACATGGCTCATCCAGACAATGCCCTGCGCCGGCAGATCCTTGAAAAGCGCTGCGCTGGTGTCGAACTGGGTTTCGGTCTTGCCGAATTCGCGCTTGTCGGCAGCTTCAACCTTGCCGCCGAGGGTGTGCGCCATAAGCTGCATGCCGTAGCAGAGACCGAGCACTGGAATGCCGAGCTCAAAAATGCGGCGTTCGATCTGTGGCGCGCCGTCGCCGTAGACGCTGTTTGGGCCGCCGGTAAAGATGATGCCTTTTGGCTGTTTTTCTTCGATGGCTGCGAGGGCTTTGTTAAATGGCACGACCTCGCAGTAAACATTGCACTCGCGCACGCGGCGCGCAATGAGCTGGTTGTACTGGCCGCCGAAATCGACGACGATGACCATTTCCTGTTTATTTTCCAAGTTATTCTTCCTCCCCATTTTCTTCTATGGTATAAATATCCGCGAGCTCACGGAATTTGCTATCGTAATCCAGGCCATAGCCGATGACGAATTTATCTGGGATGTCGTAGCCGTTGTAATCGACGGCAATATCGGCGGTGCGGCGGTCCGGCTTGTTCAGGAATGTGCAGTAAGCGACCGACGCCGGATGAAAATCGCCGATGGTGCGGCCGATGGCAGCGAGGGTATTGCCGCTGTCGATGATGTCGTCAACGAGAATGACATCACACCCGCTCAGATCGCCGAAGCTGCGGTATTTGATGTCCACCTTGCCGCTGGAAACGGTGCCGCTGCCATAGCTGGACGCCACGAGCACATGCAGCTCAAGCGGCAGGTCGATGGCACGGATGAGATCTGCTGTGAAAGGAATGGCACCCTTGAGCACCGAAATGACGACGAGCGGCCGGTCAGACGCGCAGTAGTCGTCGGTGATCTGCTGCCCCAGTTCCTGCACACGCCGCGCGATGTCGTCGCGGGCGATCAATATCTTACGCTTTGAAAGATCCACTCTTCTTCCTCCTATGCGATGATTGGCTATCTTTTAGTTTATCACAGACGCCGACGCCGGGCAACACCGGCCGACAATTTTGCGCCAGCATCGGAAATTGTGCTATAATGAGCACGAACATTCTCAAAGGAAAGGAGATCCTCCCGTGCTACGCGACGAAGAAACGTATTTTCTCCGACTCATGCAAACCATCGATCTGGCGACGTTTAACGAGTATTTCACGCTCAAAGAAACGACAGAAAACGAAGACGGTTCCATAGAGCTGCACTACGATGTCCACTACGGCAACGACGGCGGCTTTCTGATGATCAACTACCAGCCAACAGACAACGAGCTGCTCGCTGCCGAAATGGACGTAGGCTTTCCAACGATGCTCGGTCTCAATCGCAGCCCGCTGGAGCTGCGCATCCTCGCTGAGCATGTGCTGGCGCTGCGTGCTGCCGCGGAAAACGACGAGCAGTAACGGGCATGCGCGTTTTCACCCAAATATAAAAATCGACCGTGGAAATCCCACGGTCGATCTTATTTTGCTCGCTTGTGATCAATAGGATCTTCTGCGATTGTTCTTTCTTGCAGCTTCAGATTTTTTCTTACGCTTTACGCTTGGCTTTTCATAATGTTCGCGCTTGCGGCATTCAGCGAGGACGCCGGACTTCTGGCAAGAACGTTTGAAACGACGTAATGCGCTATCTAATGATTCGTCTTTACGAACCTTAATTTCTGATGACATTGACTACTTCCCTCCCTCCGGAATCAACAGGAGAAATCGGGACTGTTGATATCTGGACTTTGAACACAACAATTATTATATGATACAGAGCCCATAATTGCAAGCATTATCGTCGGTTTCTGTTAATTTTTACGCACTCAGGCGCCGACCTGCGGCACATTGCCAAGCTTCAGAAAAGCCCGCAGAAATTGCGCCTGCAGGAAGGTGAAGACGAGCCCGCAGACAACTGCGCTGATGCTGTAGGTGGCTGCACCAGAAAGCAGCACGACAATATTGATGACCATCATCGTCGTCGCGATCTCGAAGCGCGGATTCTTTTTGTTGAGGATCATCGCGATCGTGTCAAAGCTGACGGCTGTCGCCTGAGACGCGATGCAAAAATAATATCCGGCAGCGACGAAAAATGCAGCGATCGGCGTTGCCAGGATCGGTGTGCCAAAAAGTTCTGGCATCGGCATTTCCCAGCCAGTCCAGTGAAAAATGCTGAAAAGGCTCATGTAGCAGATGCTCGAGAAAAGCGCGCCGACAAAATACGTTTTTCCCAAAAACAAGAAGCTCACGATAATGAGCAGCACCGAGAGAATATCCACAAGAATGGCCACATCCATACCGGTCCATTCCTGCAGTACGAGCGAAAAGCTCGTGACGCCGCCATTGAGGATGATCTTCGGCACGGTGATGAACGCATACGCCCCGGTCAGCAGGATGTTACCGAGGAAAATGCGGAAAAAGCGCAGCCAGCGCTCCTCCCCTTCCTGGGTTGGCTGGAAGACGCGCTTCCAGAGCGCAGGCTGCGCCTTGATGGTGGATGCCATGAAAACAGACGATCAGCCTGGAGGCCATTTCATATCGCGTCCGCCGAGCACGTGAACGTGCAGATGTGGAACGCTCTGGCCGCCCTGTTCGCCAGTGTTGGCAACGAGACGATATCCTGCTTTGATGCCCTCGCTCTTGACGACATTGTGGATGGCGTCGAGCATGGCGAGCATCAATTCACCGTCTTCCTGGGTCAGCTGGTTCACGCTTTGAATGTGACGCTTCGGCACCACAAGCACATGGGTTGGCGCCTGTGGATCGGTGTCACGAAAAGCGCGGACGAGATCGTTTTCATAAACGGTGGTCGTTGGGATCTCACCGTTGGCGATCTTGCAGAAAATGCAATCGCTCATAGTCATTCCTCCTCAAGATGGGTTTCTATCTCACCCAGCAAGCGGTTGCGCTCGGCGCTTGTGATCTTGACATCGACAAAATCGCCGGAGCGGATGTTCTCGCCGGGAAAGGTGACAAGTAAATAGTTGGAGCTGTGGCCGATCCAGAGTCCGTCCTTCGTCTGCTCCTCAACGAGGATGCGCAGCGTCTGACCAACAAAACGGCGCTCGTAGTCGAGCTTGTTTTTCTGAGCGACATCGGCCATCTGCTTGGCGCGCCGCTCTTTGATCTGCGGATCGATCTGGTCAGGCATGGCGGCAGCTGGTGTGCCGCTGCGCATGGAATATTTGAAAATGTGCATCGCCGAAAATGCGATGTCGTTGCAGAAAACGAGGCTTTCTTTGAAATCCTCGTCGGTTTCTCCAGGGAAGCCGACCATGAGATCGGTGGTGATGGCGATGTTCGGCACCTTGCCGCGAATGCGGCGCATCATCTCGCGGAACTGTTCCGTGTCGTACGGACGCCGCATCGCCGAAAGCGTCCTGTCGCAGCCGCTCTGCAGCGGCAGGTGCAGATGCTTGGCCATGCGCTCGTCGCTGGCGATCATCTCAATGAGCGCGTCTGTCACCTCGATGCCCTCGAGAGAGCCGATGCGCAGCCGCTCGATCGCTGTTTCATCGAGAATGCGGCGGCAGAGCCCGGTGAGATCGCAGGTTTCATCCTTGACGCCGCGGCCATAGGCGCCAATGTGGATGCCAGTGAGGATGACTTCCTTGTAGCCGCGCTCCACGAGCATATTGATCTCGTCGATGGTATCCTGCTCAGAACGCGAGCGCAGTGGACCGCGGGCATAAGGGATGGCGCAATACGCGCAGAACTGATCGCAGCCCTCCTGGATCTTCACATACGCGCGCGTCATGCCGCTGACTCGCTCGTGCGGCAGATCTTCGTAATAGAACAACTCCTCGTCGTCCGCCATGTACGCCGTCTTCACATGATCCTGGCGAAAAGTCTCGACCGCCTCCACGACCTTGTGACGCTCGTTGGTGCCGATGATGAGGTCCACCTCGTCAAGCGCTTCCAGCTCCGCTTTCGCTGTCTGCGCGTAGCAGCCGCAGACAACGATGGTCGCCGCCGGATTTTCCCGAGCAGCGTGGCGGATCATCTGGCGCGACTTGCGGTCGCTGAGATGGGTGACGGTGCAGGTATTGACGACGTAGACATCGGCGAGATCGTTAAAATCGACGACCTCATAGCCGGCATCCTGAAACAGCGCCGCCATAATGGCAGAATCGTGCTGGTTGACCTTGCAGCCGAGGGTATGAAATGCCACTTTCTGGGTTTCTGGCAAATCTGTCACTTCCTTTTCAGGCGCGCGAGGCGCAGAATTTAGGCGAGAAAGCTCGTCAACGCATTGGCGATGAAATCAAGATAGCTGATCACACCGTTGCGCAAAAAATACAGCGGACGGCTGAATGCGCCAACCGCCAGCAACGCAAAGAGCAGCACAAAGCCCCACTGCTCAAACTGCATGAATTTGAAATAATATTTTGCCGGCAAAAACATGCCGAGAATCTTCGAGCCGTCAAGCGGTGGCAGCGGGATCAGGTTGAACACCCCAAGCCCGACATTGACCAGCGCCGAGAGCATGAAAAACTGATACACATAGTACAAGCCAATGCCGACGCTGCCACCTGTCGTCTTCACGATCACATTGGTGACGATGAGACAGATCAGCGCCAGAATGAAATTCGCCACCGGCCCGGCAAGGGCGACAAGCGCCATGCCCTGCTTTGGATTTTTGTAATAGCGGGGATTGACCATCACTGGCTTGGCCCAGCCGAAATTGAAAAAAATGAGAAAGAGCGCGCCGATCGGATCGATGTGGTGCAGCGGATTAAGGCTGAGTCGGCCGTCGTATTTTGGCGACGGATCGCCCAGCTTGTAGCTCACCCAGCCGTGGGCATACTCGTGAAAGCACATGGCCGGAACGATCGCCAGCACCGTCAGGAGCAGATCGGTGATGCTCGGAAGAAAACTTCCCATGCAGGAACCTCCTATAAATTGACTCTCCTTATTATACAGCATCTGCCCGCCGATTGCCACCACAAGTGCCAGCGAACGCCCGCCACGAAAAAACGCCGACGCAAATGCGTCAGCGTTTTTATCAGAACGTTCAGCCCTGAGCCTTGAGATATGCGTCGATGGCCACGGCAGCGTCCTTACCGGCGCCCATGGCTTTGATGACGGTGGCTGCGCCGGTGACAATGTCGCCGCCGGCGAAAACATATGGCAGGCTGGTCTGGCCTTTTTCGTCAGCAACGATGTTGCCGCGCTTGTTGAGCTCGAGACCTTCTGTGCTGTTTGTGAGGATTGGGTTTGGTCCCTGACCGATGGCGACGATGACGGTATCGATGGCCATTTCTTCGGTCTCGCCTTCGATGGCAACTGGGCGGCGGCGGCCGCTTTCATCTGGCTCGCCGAGCTCGTATTTCTGCAGCACCATGCCGGTGACGACGTCGTTTTCGTCGCCAATGTATTTGATCGGCGAGGACAGGAGCTTCAGCTGCACGCCTTCTTCGATGGCGTGTTCGAGCTCTTCGGCACGGGCAGGGATCTCTTCCTTGCTGCGGCGATAAACGATGTAGCTTTCTTCAGCGCCAAGACGGAGCGCGGTGCGGGCAGCGTCCATCGCGACGTTACCGCCACCGATGATGGCTGCACGCTTACCAACCTTGATCGGCGTATCAGCAGCTGGGAACTGGTAGGCTTTCATGAGGTTGGAGCGGGTGAGGAACTCGTTGGCAGAATAAATGCCGTTCAGGTTTTCGCCCTCGAGATTCATGAAATGTGGCAGCCCGGCGCCGGTGCCGACGAAGAACGCGTCGAAGCCATATTCTGTGCGCAGCTCTTCGATGTCGTAGAGCTTACCGACGATGGCGTCGACTTCAAATTTCACGCCGAGATCGCGGATGTTGTTGATCTCGTGCTGAACGATGTCTTTTGGCAGACGGAATTCAGGAATGCCGTACATGAGCACGCCGCCAGGGGTGTGGAGCGCTTCGAAAACGGTGACGTCGTAGCCCATCTTGGCGAGATCGCCAGCGCAGGCGAGCCCTGCAGGACCAGCGCCGACAACACCGACTTTCTTGCCGTTCTTTTCAGGGAGCGCGACGGCTTCGTGTTCCTGCGCGCGGTCCCAGTCAGCGACGAAACGTTCGAGACGACCGATCGCGACAGATTCGCCCTTGATGCCGAGCACGCACTTGCCTTCGCACTGATTTTCCTGTGGGCAAACGCGGCCGCAGATGGCTGGCAGACTGGTGTGGGTTTTCAGGCGCTTAGCGGATTCGGCGAAATCGCCTTCGGCGAGCGCAGCAATAAAGTCAGGAATGTCAACATGCACCGGGCAGCCTTCGACGCAGCGAGGCTTTGCGCAATGCAGGCAGCGCTGCGCTTCGGCGATGGCCGTTTCTGCGCTGTAGCCGAGCGCGACTTCGTTGAAATTGGTGACGCGCACTTTCGCGTCCTGCACAGGCATGTCATGTCTAGGTTCTTTGCTGGCCATTAGTTTGCGCCTCCTTCGTTGTGATGCAGCCCGAGGTTGCATTCATGATCGTGCTCGATGGCTTCTGCTTCCTTGTCGCGCATGAAACGGCTACGTTTCATAGCGAGGTCAAAATCGATGAGATCGCCGTCGAATTCCGGCCCGTCGACGCAGGCGAATTTCGTTTCGTTGCCCACGCGCACGCGGCAGCCGCCGCACATGCCGGTGCCGTCGATCATCACTGGGTTCATGCTGACGATGGAGCGGATGCCGCGTTCCTTCGTCACCTTGACACAGTTGTACATCATGATCATTGGCCCGATGGCCCAGACAATGTCCACTTTTTCTGTGTCGCAGGCTTCGGCGAGGAGATCGGTGACGAAGCCCTTGTGGCCGACGGAGCCGTCATCGGTGGCAATGCGCACTTCGTCAACAGCCGCAGCGAGCTTGTCTTCCCAGAAGAGCAGATCCTTCGTTTTTGCGCCGATGATGGCGATGACGCGGTTACCGGCGAGCTTGAGATCGCGGGCGATCGGATAGATTGGCGCAATGCCAACACCGCCGCCAACGATGACAACGGTGCCATAGTTTTCGATCTCGCTGGCCTGGCCGAGTGGGCCGACAACGTCCGCAAATGCATCACCAGGACGCATGGCCACGATTTTTTTCGTAGAAAGGCCGACCGCCTGGATGACGATCGTCACAGTGCCTGCTTCAGCATCGTGGTCGGCGATGGTCAGCGGAATGCGTTCATCCCCTTCACCGATGCGCACGATCAGAAACTGACCGGCTTTCGCCTTTTTTGCAAGCTGAGGCGCTTCGACGACCAATTCGTGGGTCTGGCCGCCGAGGTGTTTATAATCGACAATTTTATACACTTTCGTACCTTCTTTCTCTAGATGATCACTGAATCACTGCTTTTATTATATAGCAGATGCACGTATTTATAAAGAAGCTTTGTGATTTTCGCTGAATATTCATTTCTTATTGTCAGCCACCGCGCCGTTGGGTTAAATAAAAGCAAATAAAATTTTTCTGTAAGCATCGCTCCCCCATTCCAAGGAGGTGCCCACCATGAAACGCTCCATTCTCGTCGCCCTCGGAACCAGCGTGCTCTTTTGGCTGATCTTCACCGGCTTTGATTATCTCGCCGAACTTGGTCGATGGGATAACGTCAGACATTTTTCAGTCTACAACTTCTGGCGCAATCTCGCGCTTGTGCTCGCGCCGTGGCTCCTCTGCGGCGTCGCCAGCCGCTGGCTCGTCGCAGAAAAATACGCCAGCATCCCGGCAGCGCTCATCTATCTCCTCGCCGCCGCGCTCGCGTTTTACGCATCGCTCCGCTTCTCACTGCCGATGTACCATAATGGCGCTCGTGTTTACGGCACGATGAGCAACGTCTACGCGCCGCTCGAAAGCTGCTACCTTTTCGTGCTGCTCTTTGGACTGACGCTCGCACGCAGCATCACCAGACATTCGCGCGAAAAGGAATAATCTGTCACAAAGAATGGCCCGCCACCGATGATCGCTCATCGGCGGCGGGCCGCTTTTGTGCTTATTTTTTCTCGTCCTCGTCATCCTGCTGGGATGGCAGCCCGAGATTTGTGACGTCGTCGTCTGACTTCGTCTGTGTCTGACGCTTTTCCCACCATGGCGTTGGTGCCTTTGTCTGCGGCTGCTCGGTTTCTTCCGGTTCAGCGGCAGGAGCCTGTGGTTTTTCAGGCTTTGGCTCTTCGGCGCGGACCCATTGCTCAAAGGAGAATGGTTCTGCGGATGGGACTTCGTCGACATGGGCGACATTGGATTTTTCGACAGGCTGTTCTTTCTCGCGCTGGGCAGCTTCTTTAATCTTGCGCTGCTTTTCTTCGTTGATCTTGGCGAGGTATTCTGCTTCTTCCTTGTCGATCTGCTCGAGTGGCTTGCCGTCCATGACGCCCTGGAATTCAAACGCGTTCAGAACTTCGCGCTCTTTCAGCGCGGTGGCGACAGCATCGAGCTTGTCGCGGTGCTCAGTAAGGATCTGATGCGCACGCTTGTGGCATTCGTCCATGATGCGCTTGACTTCCTTGTCAATGGAGAAGGCGATGGCCTCGGAGTAGTTGCGGTTGTGACCAAGGTCGCGGCCGAGGAAGACCTGCTCCTGATCTTCACCGAAGGTGATGGTGCCGAGCTCGTCGCTCATGCCCCAGCGGGTAACCATCTGGCGGATGGTTTTCGTTGCGCGTTCAATGTCGTTGGATGCGCCGGTGGAGATCTCGCCGAGGACGATCTCTTCGGCGACGCGGCCGCCGAGCATCATCGTGACTTCGTCGAGAAGATGGCTGCGCGTCATGTAATTGCGATCCTCGATCGGCAGGCTCATGGTGTAGCCGCCAGCCTGGCCGCGTGGAATGATCGAAACCTTGTGGATCGGATCACAGCCTTCGAGGAAGTGACCGATGACAGCATGTCCACCTTCGTGGTAGCTGACGAGGTTGAGCTCGGCGTCGCTGATCTTGGCGCGGTTTTTCTTTTCCGGTCCGGCGACAACGCGCTCGATGGATTTTTCCAAATCTTCCTGGGTGATCTTCGTGCGATTTTCACGCGCTGCAAGCAGCGCTGCTTCGTTCACGAGGTTTGCCAGATCGGCCCCGGTGAAACCAGCGGTCTGCTTGGCAATGACAGCAAGATCAACTTCCGCAGAGAGCGGTTTGTTGCGGGTGTGAACCCCGAGGATCTCCTCACGCCCGCGCACATCCGGACGGCCAACGGTGACCTGACGGTCAAAACGGCCTGGACGCAGGAGCGCTGGGTCGAGAATATCCGGACGGTTCGTGGCAGCGAGGATGATGATCCCTTCGTTGGCGTCGAAGCCGTCCATCTCAACGAGGAGCTGGTTCAGTGTCTGCTCACGTTCATCGTGACCGCCGCCGACACCGGCGCCACGCTGGCGCCCGACGGCATCGATCTCGTCGATGAAGATGATGCATGGGCTGTTCTTCTTGGCCTGGTCGAAGAGATCGCGGACGCGGCTTGCGCCGACACCGACGAACATCTCAACGAAATCCGAGCCGCTGATAGAGAAGAACGGCACGCCTGCTTCGCCGGCTACTGCGCGGGCGAGCAGGGTTTTACCGGTCCCAGGAGGGCCAAAGAGCAGCACGCCCTTCGGGATCTTGGCACCGATGGATTTGAATTTCTGTGGTTTCTTGAGAAAGTCGACGACTTCCTCGAGTTCTTCCTTGACCTCGTCAGCACCAGCCACGTCGGCAAAGGTGACGCGGTTCTGGCTGTCGACGGTGACGCGGGCCTTGCTCTTGCCAAACTGGTTCATCTTGCCTCCGCCACCCTGGGTCGAGCTCATAAAGAAGAAGAACAGACCTACCAACAAGAGCACCGGCAGGAGCGAACTGAGCAGGCTCATCAGCGCTGATGGTTCCGGCGTTTTCGCCTGCGTCACATCAACGCCTTCTGCTGCGAGTCGTTCAGCGAGATTGTCGTCGTTCTTCGAGATCGGCATGTTGAATTCTTCGCCGTCGATCGTCGTCCCTTCGATGGTCTGGTAATTGTCGTAGGTTGTGATGGTTACCTGTTTCACGTTCCCCTTGTCGACGTTTTCCATGAATTCGGTATAATTTTCCCCGTAGACGCGCGTTGGCTCTTCTTCAGCCGGGGTATTTGTGTTGAAAAACTCTATCATGGAAAAGAACAGGAGAAAGATCACGAGGTAAACCGCAAAGCTTTTCCATACTGATCGCTTCATAGATTCCTCCTATCGTTCCTTTTCTTCGCTTGTGGGTGCAGATCGCACAGTGCGCTGCGCGATCGTGCTGCTTAACGCAACCTTCAAATAGGTAACACTATTATAATACATGAGTTCCGGTCCCTGCGCAAGGAATGGAACCCAAATAATTTCTTTTATTTTGGTATCATAAAGAATTGGCCACAGCGGACGCAGACAAGGCGGCAGCGCCTGCTCCTGAAAGATTTTCTTGAGACGCTTGCGCCCGAGATTTTTCAGCGCGATGGCGTCGCTCGGCGCGTAGCCGCGCACGATCATTTCTGGCGGCGCTGTGACAGCGCCCTCGAGAAAATCCTGGCGCCAGATTCCGTCATCGTCCCTGTGCCAGACGCCCTCCGGCTGACGGCCGATGTAAACAAAACGCCGCGTACATTCGCAGAAAATTCCCTGACCAAGATCCGCGCGTCCTTCCCCGGCGCGGATACGCGCAAGCGCAGCCTCCACCATCTCAAAGCGCAGATTGCCGCGTCCGCTGGCGTAACGCTGAGCGAGCTGGCGAATGAGCGTCGCTGTCTCAGCCTCGTGCGCCTCGGCGAGCGCTGCGCGCTCAAGCAGACACCAGCCGCCTGCACGAAAAACCGCAGCCTGCGCACACAGCTTCTCAGCACGCGCACGCAGAAAATCGCTGTCGCGCGCGCTACTTTCAGCGAGCCGGTTCAGCGCCTGAACAATCTGCGGATTGTAGGTCGCCAGCTCCGGCAGCAGCTTGTGCCGCAAACGATTGCGCAGGATCGTCGTGTCGGCGTTGCTCTCGTCGACCACAAAAGGAATCTCCTGCGCTGCGCAATAGGCTTCAAGCTCCGCTTTTGTAAACGACAGAAGCGGCCGCAAAATATTGCCGTCTCGCGCCGGCATGGCTGCAAGTCCCTGCACGCTCGTGCCGCGCAAAATATTCATCAGCACCGTTTCAGCGCGGTCGTCGGCCTGATGCGCCAGCGCCAGCCACTGCGCCTGGCGCTCCTGCAAAATTTCCGCCAGCGCCGCATGACGCAACGTGTGCGCCGCTGCTTCAAGGCTCCGCCCCTGCGCTTTTTCGCGCACCTGCACGTGACGCCCGTGAAAACGCACGCCGCGCGCCTGGCAATATTCCTCAACAAAGCGCCACTCTTCGTCAGAAGCAGCGCGCAGATGATGGTGGACGTGCGCCACTTCAAGCTCGTAGCCACAAGCTGCACGCGCACGCAGCAATAGATCCAGCATCGCCATCGAATCTGGTCCGCCGGAAACAGCGGCGATCACCCGCTCTCCCGGCGCCACGTATGTGCGCATAAATTCTGCGACCGCGTCCGGTCCTGGTCTGCTCATTGCGCCACAAGCTCCAGAAGCTGACCAAAGAGCAGATCCGTCGTGCTCACGGTGAGCGCCGGCGTTTGCAATCCCTGGAGCACCGTCACGGCGATATCCAGTCCCTGGGTGATGATGTCTGCGCGACCAGCGGTGAGCGCCGGCAGCTCCAGTCGTTTTTCCAGCGGCATTGCTTTGAGAATGTCGTTGATCTGAGCGATGGCGTTTGTGCCGTAGGTCATTTGGTGGATCAGGCGCGGATCGTAGGTCTGCATGCCTTCAAAAAGCGCTGCCATCGTCGTGATGGTCCCGCCGACGCCGACGAGGAGCACGTTATCGCCCTTCGGCGCCTGCTGGATCAGCGGCGCCAACGCGAGCGAGAGCGGCCCGATGCGATCGGCCGATTCCTTGAGACGCACAGCGCCCACCGGCACCGACACTGCCTGACCAGCGCCCTCGCCCCAGCACAATTCTGTCGAACCACCGCCAATATCGAGCACCGCAATGCTGCGGCCCTGACGCGGCAGTCCGTAGATCGCGCCTTCGTAGCTGTAGCGCGCTTCTGCTTCCGGTGCGAGCGGCGTGATCTCTCGCTGTAACGCTTCCTCCATCTGCGCTTTCACAGCTCCGCGGTTGGTTGCTTCGCGTAGCGCCGAAGTCGCGCTGATACGACGCACGTCGACGTCGTTTTCGCGCGCTTCAGCAAGCAGCGACTGCACTGCTTCGATCGTGCGCGCCACCGCTGCTTCTTCCAGCGCGCCAGTCGCTGTCGCATTTTCAGCGAAACGGCTGTAGCGCAGCCGCTCCTCTGGCAGCGTGCCGTAATGCGGCGCGCCTTCCAGCCAGGCCATGCGCACACTGTTCGAACCAATATCAATGATCCCGGTTTTCATGTCGATCCTTCCTCTCAGATTTTGAAAATAGAAAACAGAGCCGTTGTCAATCAACGGCTCTGTGTCTGTCATCCATTAATAGCGATTGCCACTGCGGCGTTTCGCATTCATATTTTTGTTGAAGGATGCCAGCTTTTCGTCGCTGTCCTTCATAAAACGTGCAATTTTATCTTCAAAGCTTGGTGAAGGTTTCTGAGGTTTCTTGCGTTCCTTTGCCTGCTTGATAGAAAGCCCGATCTTTCCATTGTCGTTAATGTTGAGGATCTTAACCTTAACCTCGTCATTCACAGTGAGATGATCGTGAATGTCTTTCACAAAGGTATCAGCGATCTCAGAAATATGCACCAATCCGGTCTCTCCGGTCTCCAGTTCGACAAACGCGCCGAAATTCGTGATCCCGGTCACTTTGCCCGATAAAATTTGCCCTACAGTATTGGACATGCGCTTGCTAGCCTCCCGTGTTTTTTCAAAATTTTTCATCTGGTTTCATTATACCGATGGATAGAAACCTCTGTCAAGTGGCAAACGGCGCAATTACTCTGCCGGCTCGGCATTTTCATCCGTCGTCTGCTGTCCATCGTCTGACTGTCCGTCTTCGTCATCCGACTGCTGGTCGCCGCTGTTTTCCCGCTGCGTCAGCAGGATTTCCCCCGGCTTGACCATTTTCAGATCTTCGCGCGCAGTTTTTTCCACGGCTTCTTTGGTCTGCATATAGGACACCTCGTTTTCGAGGTCACTTTGCTCCGTCTGTGCCACCTGAGTCTGTGCCACGATGGTATTTTGCTGCGCCTTCAGATCGATGATCGAGAAGCAGCCGTTCATAAAAGTCATGCCGGCGTAGATCAGGATGATGAAAACGGCGATCTGCGTCCAGCTCCATTTTTTCTCTTCTTCCTGAAGAATGGCTGGCTGCTCCTTGCTCTGCTTTTTCATCTGCAGACGCGACGTGAGCTTATGGTTGTTGTTGTTCGCCATTGACGCACTCCTTTCCGCTCTCCGATGTTCACAGTGTCTTCTATTATACGGCTTTCACCGCTGCGGCGCAAGAGCTGCTTCAGCGCAGCACCTCGTAGAGGCTGTCGGCCTCTTTTGCAGGCACCGTCTCACGCACTTCTTTGATGCGCGCGCGGAAAATTTTCTCGCCAAACTGGATCTCGATCTCATCGCCAGCTGCGACGTCGGTCCCCGCTTTTGCCACGCGGCCGTTGATCTTGACCTTACCGCCGTCGCAAACTTCCTTGGCGACGGTGCGTCGTTTGATGATGCGGCTCACCTTGAGAAATTTATCGATGCGCATGGTTGCCTCCTTCTCATCTGAAAAAGTCTATGCAGTCATAAAAAATGAACCCTAAGCTGCCAACCGAGGCTACAGCTTAGGGCCATGAGTAAAATTTCGATATTGATTATTTACCGACAACAGCATCCTTAAGACCTTTGCCTGCCTTGAATGCAGGAACTTTGGTTGCAGGAATGGTGATAGGCTGCTTGGTCTGTGGGTTCTGGCCCTGACGTTCTTTACGTTCTCTAACTTCGAAGGTACCAAAGCCAACGAGCTGAACTTTTTCGCCGGAAACGAGGGTTGCAGTGATAGAATCAAAAACTGCATTTACAGCTTTTTCGGCGTCCTTCTTGGTCAGGCCGGACTTTTCAGCAACACTTGCAACTAATTCGGATTTATTCAATGAAATTTCCTCCCTAATTGTTTGTTTGATGTTTGATTGATGACTCCATAGCTTGCTTGAATTTTACCACAAACCCATGAGCATGAAAAGCGGGAAATCGCTTTCTTAACAAGTTTTTTGCGGTTTTGTGGGCAATTTAACGCGTTTTTATCATTTTTGGGTGTTTCCCAGCATTTTTTCAAGCTTTTCAGCCAGCGCCTGACCGCTGAATTCCAGCTCGCGCTCCTCGGCTGCTGCCTGAAAAGCCGCTGCGAGCAGGGTACGTTCTGTCGCGTCAGCGCAAAGCGCCAGCATCTCTTCTTCAGAAACGCCACGCTTTCTGAGCTTGGCAGTGAGTTTTGCGAGCTTGAGCGTCACCGGGAGCACCGCTGGCAGCGTCTGCGGCTGATGGGTGGCAGCTTTTTCTGCGCGCTTGATGCTCTCCCAGTCCTGCGGCGCGTCGTTTGTTTCCGGCGCAAAAATGTGCGGATGGCGGCGGCGCATTTTTTCAGCAACGCCGTCGATCACCGCCTGCAGATCGAACGCGCCTTCTTCCTCAGCGAGCGCTGCGTGGAAGACGACCTGATAGAGCACATCTCCGAGCTCCTCACGGAGATTTTCTGCGTCCTTGCGGTCGATGGCGTCACAAACCTCGTAGGCTTCTTCGATCATATGCTTGCGCATGCTCGCGTGCGTCTGCGCCCGATCCCAGGGACAGCCGCCTGGCGCCAGCAGCCTCTCCACCACTTCCACCAGCGGCGAAAGTTCTGCATTTGTCATGAGCATCCTCCTTTCAACGAAAAAAGCGCTTCCGAAGAAACGCTTTGTCATTCAGTATCATTTGCCGCCCCATTTGCGCGCCAGTTTTGGCCCGATCTTTGGGAATTTCTCCAGCGTATCGCGGTCGATGCCGCCGATCACGAAGAGCACGGCAAAATAAACGATCACACCGACGACCACGCCGCAGGCTGTCGCGAGAAATGCACTGCCGCCAAGCGCGAGCTTGACGAGCGTCACGCAGACAGCCATAGCCAGCGTCGAAACAACAGGCTTAACGATGAGCTGCTTCAGCGAGAACCATTTCCAGCCGACGATGCGCCCAACCTGGTAGAGGTTGTGGAGCGCGGCCACCGCAAAAGCGATGACAGTTGCCAGCGCCGCCATGCGAATGTCTGCGCCAGCGCGCGTCAGGAGCACATAGTTGAGACCGATCTTGAGCAGCGCGCCGATGATCAGGCTGGCCATTGGAATATAGACATGGCCCAGGCCCTGCAGCGCACCGCTGGACACCTGATAAACGCCGATGCCAACCACAGCGAACGCGACATAGGAAAGCGCCGCGCCGGATGCTGCGTTGTTGTAGAGCAGAGCGCAGATCGGTGTGCCCAGCGTCGCCAGCCCGGCAGCAGCTGGGAGCATGATGATCACCGTGAGCAGGATCGAGGTACGCACATTGTGCTGCACGCCGTCGCCATCCTTCAATTCATACAGGTTGGCGATGGTCGGCACCAGACTCGAAGAGATCGCCGAGGTGATGATGAAGAGCAGATTGATGATCGGCATCGCATAGCTGGCGAGATAGCCGTATTGCACGAGCGCTTCGGCGTGGGCCATGCCGCTGGCTTCCAGGCAGCCAATGTCCATCGTGGAATCGATGAACTGGGTAATCGATAGAACGAGTGCGCCGATGGAGATCGGGATCGCATAGATCACGAGCTGCTTGAGCATCGCAGCTGTGGATTCGCGCTCCTCCGGCGTCACGATATTGGTCGGATGGTTGCTTCTATAATAATGGGCGAAGTAGATCGCCAGGAAGGTAAATCCGATGATCGTGCCCACAGCCGAGCCAAAGCTTGCGCCAGCGACGATCGTCGGCAGCGCCTGTCCAGCGAGCAGAAAGAGCGCGATGAAGATGACGCCGACGCGGAAAAACTGCTCCAGGATCTGAGAGATCGCCGTCGGCACCATCTGCTGGTGCCCCTGGAAATAACCGCGGAGCACCGCCATCAGACAGCTGAAAAGCATCGCCGGTGAGAGCGTGCGCAGGCTGAGCGCCGCTGCCGGTTCGTTGAACACGGTGCGCGCGATCCAGTCTGCCTGGGTGAATACGAAGAGCGCCACCACGATGCCGATCGCTGCCAGCATCATAAACGCAGCCTTGAGCAGGCGCACACTCTCGCCGTGCTCCCCGCGCTCCTCATAAACAGCCACCATTTTCGACACCGCCAGCGGGATCCCCGCAGTGGACAATGCGAAGAGCAGCGAATAAAGCGAATAAGACAGGCCGTAGAGCGCTGCCCCTTCTTCGCCGACAATGCGGTTGAACGGGATGCGATAGAGCGCGCCCAGCATTCTCCCAAGCACACCGGCTATGGTGAGGATGAGCGCGCCCTTAAAGAACGATTTTTGTTTTGTTGTCATGCGCGGTCTCTCGGCTTAAAGCACGTGCTCGCGGATGATGGTCTGTTCGCGACCAGGACCAACGGCAACGATCTTCACAGGCACACCGGTGAGCGCTTCCACGCGGCCAACGAACGCCTGCGCTGCTTCTGGCAGCTCGTCGAACGTTGTGCAGCTCGTGGTGTCACACTGCCAGCCTGGAACCGTTTCGTAGATCGGCTCGACCTGTTCCAGATCTTCGAGGCGACCAGGGAAATATGGGATCTCCTCGCCGCGCAGCTTGTAGCCAGTGCAGATCTTGATCTCTGGCAAGGTGTCCAGGATATCCAGCTTCATCAGCGCCAGACCAGTGATGCCGTTGAGCCGGATCGCATAGTTGACGATCGCCAGATCCATCCAGCCGCAGCGACGTGCGCGTCCGGTGACGGTGCCATATTCATGACCGCGCTGCTGCATTTCTTCGCCAACGGCGTCGTTGAGCTCCGTCGGGAATGGACCAGCGCCAACGCGGGTCGTGTAGCTCTTGATGATGCCCAGCACCTCGTTGATATGCTGTGGACCAACACCAGCGCCTACACAGGCAGCGCCGGAGTTTGGATTGGACGAGGTGACGAATGGATACGTCCCATGGTCGATATCCAAAAGCGTTCCCTGCGCACCTTCGAAGCAGACCTTCTTACCGGCTTTCAGCGCCTCGTCCAGCAGATAGGACGTATCGCAGATCTGATCCTTGATTTGCTCCGCCAGCGCCAGATATTCGTCAGCGATGGCATCCGCGTCGAACGGTTCTACGCCGTAGAGCTTCGTCAGCAGATTGTTTTTCAGCGCCACAGCGTTTGCCAGGCGTGCGCGGAAATAGTCAGGATCCACCACATCGCCCATGCGCAGGCCCGTGCGCGCGCATTTATCCATGTAACAAGGGCCGATGCCGTTTTTCGTCGTGCCGATCTTGGCGTCGCCCTTGGCCATTTCTTCGCATTCATCCTGCTTGATGTGATAAGGCATGATCAGATGGCAGCGATCGCTGATGCGCAGGCGACTCACGTCCACGCCTTTTGCCTTCAGGTATTCCATTTCTTTAATGAGCACCTTGAGATCGACCACGACACCGTTGCCGATGACACAGGTTGCATGGCCGGAGATGATCCCCGATGGGATCAGGCGCAGCTTAAATTCTTCGCCATTGACCACAACCGTGTGGCCAGCGTTGTTGCCGCCCTGGTAACGCACAACATAATCCGCGCGCTCTGCGAGGTAGTCGGTGATCTTCCCTTTCCCTTCGTCGCCCCACTGTGCGCCTAACAATACCAATCCTGGCATAGTTCTTCACCTCAAATATAATAAGTTTTTGTCATTCAACAGAGAGTGAGCGTCCCGTCTGGAGACGCATGTGCGCATTCGCACACGATTATATGTTACCATATTCCACCACCCCGGTCAACGCACGACGGCTGTTATCATTAAATCAAAACACGCGCCTGGCAGAGTCGCCAAGCGCGCAAGCGAACACAATTATTTTTCACGGAGAATGATCCACTGACCGTAGCGTTTTGAGCCAACACGTTTTATCTGTGCGTGCTCCTGAAGATGTGTCATAAGTCGCTTTACCGTGATCACAGAAACATTCAGCCGCTCGGCCAGCTGTTGCTGGGTCAAATGTGGATCTTCACGGATCAATGCAAGTAATTTGGTTTCTAGTGCCTCGTCATTTTCGGATGCTAAAGTATCATCAGCACTTTCTAAAGTATCATTTTCCAGCGCTAAAGTATCACCGCCGTCTTCTAAAGTATCATTCTTCACCGCCAAAGTATCATCAGCACTTTCTAAAGTATCATTTTCTGCCAGCACAACACCAATCTTTCTACGATACACATTGATGCGCAGATCCACATCGCCGCCGATGAATTCCGGCGCGCGCAATCCGGCCGCCATCACTTGGCTGGTAACGCGCGGAATACCGCTGCCCCAGTGTTCGATCAGATTCATATAAGAAAACGCATAGGCCAGCGCTTCGTTACGGATTTTCGAGTAGCCCTCCTGCATACGCTCAAGCGTCTGCCCCATCGGCAATTTTCCTGGCGAGGTAACTTCCAAACGATCGTCGTAGATCGCCACCTGAATCGCACCGTGGTCCAGATAACTGCGATGCACCGCCGCATTGATGATCAGCTCACGGATTGCCTCCGGCGGAATCTCGTACACATCCTGTCGATACAGGCCATCAAATTCTGCACCCAGATGAATATTGCGTAGCACAAATTGATATGCTTGCTCAATCTGCTCCCAGATCGGGCCGCCATATTCCCGCCGGTCCACAAAAACCGCACGCGTTTTTCCCTTGAACACACCGCATTGAATCATCGCCGGAGGCACCGCTGCGTTCCCGGTGAGAATCGCATAGGCATTTGTCGCTAATGCCATACCATCTTTTTCTGCCAAAATTCCCCAGCTCAAGAGCTGCCCGCGCCCAACATTTTTGATCGCTACCCGCTGCTCGTCGCTGCGCGCATTGCGTCGCGCTTCTTCCTGCATCGCCCGACAAAGCGCATCAATGTCGTCTTCCGACACCGTCAGCCCCGAACAGATTGCCTGATCAAAGCTGCGGTTACTCCCTTCAAAGAGCAGTTCTCTGACCATGTAGCGATCCGCCGGACGCGTCGTGCCCGCCACGCGAATGTATACACCACCATTCAACCCCAGCGATTTGATAAAATACGGCCGCTGACCGCCCGGCAGCACATCTACCACGATCACTGTCTTGCCAGCGATCGTCTGCAGCATGATATCCGGCACGATTGCTGGCTCGCAGCTGTCAGAAATAGCATTGGCGATCGCATCCATCATCTTAAAAACGTCCGCTTCATCCACGCCAACGATTTCCCGCGTGCCGTCCGCCACGCCAAATACCAACCTGCCACCAAAGCCATTGGCGAAGGCCACCACCGTCTTCATATAGTTTAAACTTTTCTCCGGCACGCGCGCCTTATATTCTACGTTCACCGATTCGCCGTTTAAAATTTCTGCAACAGACATACACTCACCTCCACAAATCGATCTTGTATTAAGCATACCACATTCCGCCATACCCTCACAACGAAAATTCGCCAAGCAATCTTTTCGCCGCCGTGCTTGCGCGAGAGAAATGACAGTTCGCTGAATAAATTCCCGCGCACGCAAAAAACGCTCCACGCATAGTGCGTGGAGCGCGCGGGTTCAGAGCCCAGCCTGCTCGATGCCGCTGAAGAGATAGCCCATGTGGGCGGTGGAGTTCAGCAGCACGATGCGCCAGGTTCCTTCATTATATTCAAGGACGTTGATGCAGGTGTTGTCCTGCTTGATCTGCCAGAAATGTTCCATGCCGATGCCCATGAGGTCACAGATGATGGCTTTGTTGACGGCGTCATGAGCAGCGACGAGGATGGTTTCGTCGGGATATTTTTCCACGTATTCGTCAAACGCTGCGCGCACGCGGCGGCGCACGTCGTCGAGATTTTCACCGCCGTCAGGCATCTGCACGAGATGCGGCTGGCTGTGCCAGCGGCCAAAATCTTCCGGATACGCTTCTGCGATCTCGCTGGCGAGACGCCCTTCCCAGCTGCCGTGGTTGATCTCAGAGAGACGCTCATCGGCGCTGACGGAAAGATCGTGGAGATCGGCACAGAACTGGCAGGTTTTGAAGGAGCGCTGAAGCGGGCTAGAGATGGCACGGTCGAGAGGAATATTTTTGAGCCCTTCTGCGAGCAGACGGCCCTGTTCCAATCCGCGCTCAGAGAGCGGCGTATCTTCCTGGCCCTGGTAGCGGCCTTCGACGTTCCAGGTGGTTTCGCCGTGGCGAACGAGGATGATTCTTGTCATAGCGCCTCCTCTTATTCTTCGCAGTGGATGAGCTTGACATCGAGGATGCCTTCGATGCCGGAGATCTGCAGCAGGATATCGTTTGGAATGTCTTCGCTGACAGCGACGGCCATGATGTTGGTACCAGACTCCGTGGTGTTGCCGACCTGCATGCCGTTGATATTGATCTGCGCCTTGCCAAGGATGGTGGCGATCTGACCGATCATGTTTGGCTGGTCAACGTGTGGTACAAGCAGCAGATAGCCTTCCGGCGTGAAATCGACACGGTACTGGTCGATCTGCACGATCTTTGGCAGCTTGCCGTCGAAAAGGGTACCGGCGATCTCGTGCTCACCGTTGGAGGTTTTGATGCGCGCGGTGATGGCGGTGGTGTAGTAGCCGCTCTTGTGGCTCTTGGATTCTTTCACGTCGATGTTACGCTTTTTGGCGAGCCCTGGCGCGTTAACATAGTTGACGCTGTCCTGCAGGATCGGATTCAGCAGACCTTTAAGGAAAGCGGTGGAGAGATGCTGGGTTTCCGTGCCAGAAAGCTCGCCACTGTATTCGATCTCCACTTCCTTGACTGGACCGTTGGCGAGATAGATGGCGATGGTGCCCATGCGTTCAGCGAGGCCAAAATATGGCTGGATGACGGCAGCGACGCTCTTAGGGATTGGCGCCATGTTGACAGCGTTCATAACTGGTTTGCCGCTGAGCGCATCGATGACGCCGTAAGCAACGTCGACGGCGACGCCTTCCTGGGCTTCAACAGTGGAAGCACCAAGGTGCGAGGTTTGGACAACGTTGAACATGCCGAGGTATGGATTATTGTCGAGGGTGAGCGGCTCATTTGGATAAACGTCGATGGCAGCGCCGGCAACTTTTCCGCTCTTGATGGCTTCAGCAATGGCGATGTTATCAAAGCATTCGCCGCGGGCGCAGTTGACGAGATGAACGCCGTCCTTCATTTTGGCGATGGCGTCGGCATCGATCATGTCGCGGGTTTCTTTGGTGAGCGGCGTGTGGATGGTGATGTAGTCAGATTTCGCGAGCAGCGTGTCGAAATCGACGAGCTCGATGCCGATCTGGTGCGCGCGTTCTTCGGTGATGTACGGGTCGTAACCAATGACGTTCATTTCAAAAGCCTGCATGCGCTTGGCCACACGGCTGCCGACACGACCAACACCGATAACGCCCAGCGTGCGTCCCTGCAGCTGGATGCCAGTGAAGCTCTTGCGGTCCCACTTGCCTTCCTGGATGGACTGGTGCGCCTGTGGAATGTGGCGGGTGACAGAAAGCATCATGCCGATGGTATGCTCAACGGCTGCGATGGTGTTGCCTTCCGGTGCATTGCAGACGACGATGCCGCGAGCAGTCGCTGCCGGAATGTTGATGTTGTCAACGCCGACGCCGGCGCGGCCGATAACCTTGAGATTGTGCGCAGCGGCGATGACCTCTTCAGTCACCTGCGTCTGGCTGCGGGTGACAAGGCCATCGTACTCGCCGATGCAGGCGAGGAGTTCTTCCGGCGGCATGTTGGTCTTAACATCGACATCGAAGTGTTCACGCAAAATGGCGACGCCTTTTTCGCTGACATCATCGCTAACTAAAATTCTCATAATGGGTTCCTCCTGTTTATTTACTCATGATCTTTTTGATACTGTTTCATATAATCCGCCAGCGCCTGACAAGCTTCCAGCGGCACAGCGTTGTAGGCCGACGCGCGGCAGCCGCCGACAGAGCGGTGACCGCCCAAACCAACGAAGCCCAGTTCTTTGCCGCGGGCGATGAAATCTTTTTCCATTTCCGGCGTCTGCAGATTGAACGTAATGTTCATCTTACTGCGGTAAGGTTTTTCCGCATGGCCGATGTAGAAGCCGTCGGATTCGTCGATCGCATCGTAGATAAGCGCCGCTTTTTCCGCATTACGCGCCTGGATCACATCGACGCCGCCCTGGTTCTGTATCCAGTGCAGCGTTTTGTTCACCATATAGATGGCGAAGACCGGCGGCGTGTTGTAGAGACTGTCTTTGTCAGCGAACGTCTGGTATTTGAGCATTGTCGGCAGATTCGTGCGCGCTGTAGCGAGAAAATCTTTTTTCACGATAGCGATCGTGACGCCGGCAGGGCCGAGATTTTTCTGCGCCCCAGCATAGATCAGATCAAAATCCGCCACATTCACGCGACTCGAGAGAATATCGCTGGACATATCGCAGACGACTGGCACATCGAAGTGTGGAAACTCCTGATACTCCGTGCCGTAGATCGTGTTGTTCGCCGTCAGATGCACATAGGACGTGTCCGGCAAAATCGTAAATTCCTGTGGAATGTAACTGTGGTTTTTATCCGCGCTCGAGGCAGCCTCGTAAGCTTCGCCAAAAAACTGCGCTTCCTTTAGTGCCTTGCCAGCCCAAACGCCAGTGTTCACATAAGCAGCGCGCGCTTTCGTGAAAAAGTTCGCCGCCACCATCAGGAACTGCGTGCTGCCGCCGCCCTGACAGAAGAGAACCTCGTAATCCTCAGGAATTTCCATCAGTTCTCTCAAGAGCGCCTTCGTTTCCTGATGCAGCGCCGAGTACTCCGCACTGCGGTGGCTGATCTCAATAACACTCATGCCCGTGTTCTGAAAATCCAGAAACTCAGCCTGCGCCTCCTTCAGCACCTCCAGCGGCATCGCTGAAGGGCCAGCGTTAAAATTGTATGCTCTATCCATGCTTGCAGCACTCCTTTCCTTTTCCTGCAAGAGCCGTGGCGGAAATAAAAAAGCCCGCCCCATCTCTGGGGCGAGCTGAAATCTCGCGGTACCACCCAAATTGTGCCAAAATGGCCAACTCTTGCGCGCTGTATCGGGCGCTCCCGCCGGATTCGTCATCCAGTCGCTCCAGAGCGGAAAGATAAGTCCGGCTGCTGCCTCGCACCGACCGGCAGCTCTCTGCGTAAGCGTTTGACCTATCGCTTCTCCTTCATCGCGTTGACTGTACATCTTGGATTAAATTCATTATAACACGGAATAATGCGCCGTCAAGCGCTATTTGAACAATCAAATTTATTTTTCGCTCGTGGACATCTACCCACCAAGGGCACACGCGCTCATACATCCTCGCCCAGACGGAACGCCTCCATCATTTTCGCCGTCATACTGATGCTCGCATCGCTCTCCGGCATTTCCTCGCGCGAAAGCCAGACAGCCTCCGACAGCTCTCGCTGCTCCAGCTGGATCCCCGGCTTGCTGTCGAGATCCGCGAAAAATCCCACCAACAGCGTCTGTGAAAATCCCCACGGCTGATTGGTGTAGTAGCGAATGTTTTTCACGTTCAGCCCCACTTCTTCCATCACCTCGCGGCGCAGCGCCTCTTCCAGCGTTTCGCCAATCTCCACATAGCCAGCCACCAGCGCATAGCCACCGCGCCGCGCACCAGCATAGCGTGAGACCAGAAGCCGATCGCCATCGAGGATGCCCACAATGATCGCCACCGCAATGTTCGGATAGACCACACGTCCGCAATTTGGACAAACCAGCGCCCGCTCATCGTGCGCATGCTCCAGCGCCGTCGCACAGCGACCGCAGAAGCGATTGTTCTCGTACCACATCGCCAGATGATAGCCCGTCATCCCACCAAACGCCAGCCACCGCGGCAGAACGCGCCGCATCGTCCGCAAGCTCTCATAATGCAGCGCACCCTCTTCCGGCAGCATCTCCTCCGACCAAAAGAACTTCACCCCCGAAATGCTGAACAAGTACCGTAGCACCTCCGGATTTTCCAGCTCCACATCTTTCAAACGCGCAAGCGACTCTCCACAAAAGAGCACCGCCCCATCGCCAAACACCAGCACTACATCCGTTTCCCGCGGCACCGCATCCGCCACATACTGCCGACAAAAATCCTTCTCGCCAATCTCATGCAGCATCTCCAAACCTCCTCCATTTTCAAACTATTCTGCCCCCATTGTACCGCGAAGCGCCGCGCGCGGCAACCCACTCGCGCAACAAAAAAACGGCAGCCCTCGCCACCGCTGTCACTCATAGTTCGTCCACAAAATGCTTCGCATCTTCCAGCGACATCCCCGTCGCTTCGCGAACCATCTTCACCGCTTCCACAACCTTACCATCTTCTTTCAGCGCGCGCACCTGCGCCTTCACCTCGACCGTCACATACCAGGCCGACAGATCCTCATGCCCCGTCGCCTGCGCCAGCGCGTTCAGCTGCACCTGCAGCGCCTGCACCTGCTTTTTCAGCGACGAGATCTCCACGGAAGTCAACACCGCCACGATCATAACGATCATATACATCATGTATTCCATTTTTCGTCTCCTTCTTTCACAAGCAATACAACCTGATTTTTCCAAGCGCACTTTGAAACCGCACCAGATCCGCCATTTTGAATGGTCGTCCATGACCTGGATAAAGCACGGCTGCACCACTTGTAATCAATGTCTTCCAGGAATGTGCAAAATCCTCCACATTTTCAATCCAAATTGTCACGCGTCGCAGACTTGGCAAGCCATTCATCGCCGCATCGCCACAAAACACAAGGTCATCAACCATGAGTGACAGAGAGTCTGCAGTGTGGCCAGGCGTTTCCAAGATGCGTCCAGAAACCAAAGCCTCAGCCTCTGACATATGTTGTTTTTCTGCAAGTACAAAGCGCTCTAAAAATTGCCACTCCAACGTCGGAAAACGATGCTCTCCCTTTCCAGCCAGCTTCATAACCTGACAAAACATCCACGCTAATATACTGCTACAGCCGCCGTCAAAAGGATTCTGTCCCCTCAAAAGCACCGCCAACGATTTCTCACTTGCCACCACCTTCACATGTGGATATCTCGTCAACCACGCATTCAAAAATCCCGCATGGTCGTCATGCGCATGCGTCAAAAAGATCACCTTCACCTCTTCCGGCAAAATCCCCACACGCTTCATCCGATGAATCACACGAGCCATACTCTCAGGATAGCCCGTATCTACCATTACCCAGCCATCCGAAACAGCATATAACCAGGTATTCATTACACGACTGCCAACATTTATAATTTTCATTTGCATCCACCGCCTCTCAACACTCATCCAAATACGCCTGTAGTTTCTCTGCAAACAATCCAATATGCACGCCATCCACAAATGAGTGATGCGCTTGCACCATTGCCAGCGTCCTTAGTTATATCAACTCCACATCCAAATCCTTCCTTGCTTCTTCGCGTCGGAAGCTTTCTGGCATTTCCAGGCGGAAAACGGTTGCTTTTTCATCGATGCGGTCCATGAGGCGTGGGTCGTAGAGTTTTTCGATGTCGCCATATTCGAGGTTGGTGTTGAGGACCCAGGATTTATTGCGGAGGTTGCGGTCTTCGATGAGTCGGGTGAGCTCGTCGATGGCAAATTCTGTGCGGGCTTCGGCACCAAAATCGTCGAGGATGAGGAGGTCGCAGCCATGCAAGAGGTCGAAGGTGCGGATGGTTTCGTCGCTGTCCTGGCCGCGCTCAAATTTGCTGACGCGGATGAGGTCGAGGAGATCGTCGGTGCGACGATAGACGACGGTGAGTCCGCGCTCAATGCAGGCGTTGGCGATGGCTGCGGAGAGGTGGGTTTTACCGCGGCCGACGTAGCCACGCAGCACGAGATTGCCCATCGGCTGGTGGGCGGCGAGCTTGTCGATGAAGCGCTGGATGCGCGCGAGCTTGCGCTCCATATCTGCGGGGTCGCTGTAGACATCGGTGCGGAAATTGGCGAAGGTTTTATCGCGGTATTTTTCCGGCAGGCCGCTGGCAAGAAAACTGGCTTCGCGACGCCGGTCGCTTTGGCAGACGCAGGGCACGCCAGGGCGCACGTAACCGCGATCCTCGCAGATGGGGCAATCCCACTGTGGCTCATAAATTTTCTCTGAAAGGCCGTATTGAGCAAGCAGTTTTCGTCGTTCGGCGAGCAGTGCCTGATACTCGGTATCGGCAGCGTCGAGCCCGGTTGTTTCACCACTGAGGCTTTTGCGCACGCAGGAAAGGGCGTGCGCCTGCATGCGCGCGTCGACATCGGCGATATCAGGATGCGCACGGTGCATGGCCTGCACGCGATCGTCGCGCTCCTGTTTTTTCTGTTCTCGTTTCGATTTTAATTGTGCCATCAATTATTCCTCCCTGTCCGAAAAATCGCGCGGCCCTTCCTGGCTGACGTAGCGTGTCTGCGCGCGTTTTTTGACTGCGGGACGCGCGGCGCGATTCTGTGCGCGGGTATTTTTCTGCTGGGCGCGATAGGCTTCGACCTGATCGCGGCGGCTGATGCCCATGCGGCGCCAGTTCTCAAGGATGGCGTCAAGATAGTTCATGCTCGGATTGTCAGCGCCGGTGGTGTCGTCGATGGCCATGAGCACGAGCTCGTGGCTGAATCCCCAATCGCCGGTCCATTTTGCATAGAGGGCGCGCTGTGGTTCTGTCGGCGCGTTGCGCTTGCCCAAAAGGCGCAGCACTTCGCGCACTTTTGTGAACTCATAATCGAGACCTTTGACAAAGCTCTGCAGCGAGGCGAGATCGTTCACGCCGGCGTTGTGGGCGAGCTGGGCGAACGAAAGAAAATTATAATGCTGGCGCTGATTGCGCTGAAAATAATCGTAGAGGGCGTAGACGAGATCGCTTGACCAGCCGTAGCGCTGGATGACTTCGCTGATGTCGCCGCGCGCTTTCGCAGGAAGGATGACGCCGCGCTCTTTTTCATAACGACGCACGACTTCGGTGAGGGTTTCGTAGCTCTGCTCCTTTGCTGCATTTCCCTGCGCAGCAGCGGCTTCGCCGGCGGTGGTCTGTCCGAGCATGCGGTCGAAAAGCGGTTGGAACGACACGTCGCCGCTGTCGACGTTGCAGGTGATGAGATGTTTCTGCACGAGATTGGTCGCGGCGGTTTTTGCATAAACGTCGCCTGCGGAAACGCGCCCTTCCTGAGCGAGCAGATAAACGATCTCGCCGAGCTCTTCAAAGCTCAGCTCAAGGGTTGCCATGTAGGCCAAAAACCGTTTTGGCACGGCCACGGAGCCGCCTGATAAAAACCAGTTCAAAAATTTTGTATCCATAAGAAATACTCTCCGAAATTGTTATTGAATGACGCCAGACACACGCACGTTGACGCGGCGCACGGGCACGCCTGTGAGCTGCTCAACCTGCTCCATGACGCGCTTCTGAAAGGCCATGACTTCGCGCTGGATGGCGGTGCCGTAGCGCACGCGGCTTTCCATCTGAATGGTCGCGCCGAGGTCGCTCATCTGCACGGTGATGCGCGGGCTTGGGCCAAAGATCTGCGTTTCCTGCGCAATGTGGCGCGCCAGTCCGACGAACACATGCTCTGAGATGACGACTTTGCCGAGCTGAGAAAAGGCTGGGCGCACGATGGATTTTTCGTTTGTGCGCTGCTCGGTGTCTTCCTTGCTGCGGCGTTTGAAAAATCCGATGACTGGCGCAATCCAGGCTGTCGGCAGATCCTTGCGCACTTCGATGACAGGCAGTGGGATGACGTGCTTGCCTTCGCTGCGCATTTCTTTGGCGATGGCGATCTCTTCTTCTGTCGCGACATCCTGGATAAAGATGGTCTGCTTCACTGGCGGCAGATTCAGCGCGCCGACGATGCGATCGATCATGTGCTCGGAGGTGCCCAAGATGAGCAGCCGCTTGACGCGATAGATCGCCAGCGCTTTGCGCACGCTCTCGGCGTGCTCCTGATCGAGGAAGATGGCACGCTTGACGGCAGCGACCATCGTTGGCTCGCTTTTTGCGGAAACGCCGGCGAGTTTTTTCCCGTTATGGATGAGCAGGCCGTCGTCGATGATGTAGCTGATCTGCAGCTCGTCTGCCAGCTCGGTGGCGTGGTGGCTTTTGCCGGTGCCGCTCGGGCCGACCAATGCATAGATTTCCATGATCTTCCTCCCTTATCTGATCGGACGCTCGCCGCGAAAATACACATCCGGCGGCAGAATTTCCGCGGAAAACGCGCGCACAACGGCGCCTTCAGCGATGGCGCGCTGCATGACGCGCGCAAATTCCGGATCGTTTTCCGCATTGAAACCAACATCCACAACAGGCTGTCCCATCGTCACGAAAAATATGCCGACCTGCCAGCCTTGCTCGCGGAGCGCCAGCAATTCTTCGACATGGCGGCGTCCGCGCATGGTCGGCGCGTCTGGAAACAGAGCGTGGCCGTCAATAACAAAATTAACGGATTTCACCTCCAAAAGCCAACGCTCGCCACTCTCCAGAGTGACGGCGAAGTCAAAACGTCTCTGTCCAATCTTTTTCTCGCGCTCGATGTGCGTCCAATCCTGGAAGCCGGATATTTTGTCCGTCTCCAGCCACTTGCGCATAAAATCGTTGGCCCAGGCGGCCGCCAGGCACACCCAGCTGCCGCCGTGATCGACCGCAATCAGGTCCCAGGCTGTCTTGCGCGCAGGATTTTTTGCCGGACGAACGAGCGCAGCCACACCTGGCCGCAAAAGCTCCTGCATGCGTCCAGTGTTGGCGAGATGCGCCTGCACGACCTGTCCATCTGAAAGTTCAATATCTGCAATAAAGCGGTTGACACGCCGCAGGAATCGCGCTGTCACCGCCTGTTCAAAATGTTCTTTACTCATGCTTCTATTATACTGGAAATCGCCGCGTCTGAAAACAGCAAAAGCGTGTCTTCCGTTTTGGAAGACACGCTTGACGTTCATTATTTGCGGCTCTTGATCACGCCGAGCACCGCTTCGTTGATCTCTGCTGTCGTGATGACGTGGCGTTCGCTGCGTGGCTTTGCGGTGAGATCTGCCAGCGCAGGATGCACAGGCACGCCGGTTTTTTCCGCAAGCGCGCCGAGCAGATCGAGATCGCTGGCGTCGCTCTTTTCGCCATTCACAGCCTCGCTGACAGCGCCGACGAATTTGTACGGATTCGCCGTCGAATCGACGACCATCACGCGCCCTTCATTGTGCGCCTCTGCGACACCGACGGCAACCGCCGTGTGCGTGTCGAGAAGGTAGCCATCCTTCGCGAACACATCGCCGATGGTGGCGAGCGTCTGCGCTTCGTTCTCAGCGCCGCTGGCGAGCACCTGCGCCATGTTTTCGCGCACCGCGTCAGCAACGCTGTAGCGGCCATCTTTGGCCAGCGCCTGCATATCCGCCGTGACCGCAGCGCCATCGCGCCCGCTCATGAAATAGAGGAAACGCTCCAGATTCGACGAGATCAGGATATCCATGGATGGGCTGTTCGTCTTCATAAATGGACGGTTGGCATCGTAGGTGCCAGTGCGGATGAAATCATCCAACACATCATTGGCGTTGGACGCACACACAAGCTTGCCGATCGGCAGCCCCATTTCGCGCGCAAACCAGCCTGCGAGAATGTTGCCGAAATTGCCCGTTGGCACCGTGAAATCGATCGCGTCGCCAAAAGCGATCTCGCCCTTGCGCACCAGCTGCATATACGCCGCAAAATAGTAGACGATCTGCGGCAGCAGACGGCCCCAGTTGATCGAATTGGCCGACGAGAACTGGCAGCCCAGCGCGTCCACCTCCGCCAACAGCGCCTCGTTGGCAAATGCTTCCTTGACCGCGCGCTGGCAATCGTCAAAATTGCCCTTCACCGCGAAGGTGTACGTATTGCTACCGCCGGTTGTGAGCATCTGCAGCTCCTGCACCTCGCTCACGCCGCCGTCTGGATAGAAGCAGATGATCGACGTGCCGTCCACATCCTTGAAGCCCTCCAGCGCGGCCTTGCCCGTATCGCCAGAGGTCGCCACAAGGATCACAACCTCCTTGTCCACGCCCGTTTTCTTCATCGAATGCACCAGAAGATGTGGCAGAAGCTGCAGCGCCATATCCTTGAACGCCGCCGTTGGCCCGTGCCAAAGCTCCAGCGCGAAAAGTCCGTCGTGGATCTTCACAACCGACGCCACCTCCGCGTCGTCAAAACGCGACGCATCGTAGGCAGCGTCCACCATCGTGCTGATCTCTTCCGTGGAAAAATCGTCCAGATAAAGCGCCAGGATCTCCTTCGCCAGCGCCTGATAGCTCAGATCCACCATCGCGCGCAGCGCCGCTTCGTCAAGCTTGGGGATCTCCTGGGGCACATACAGCCCGCCCTGCGGCACCATACCGCGCACGATCGCCTCTGCCGCCTGCACAGATTCTGCGTTGTCTCTCGTACTGATATATCTCATGCGTTTTCTTCATCCTTTTCTTTCTTTTCTTTCAAACGTTCCAGGACAAGCTTGTAGCCGTCCGATCCATAGTTCAGACATTTTTTCACGCGGCTGATCGTCGCCGTGCTGGCGCCCGTCGCCTCCGCGATGTGGGTGTACGTCTGTTCATTCGCAAGCATCTTCGCGACCTCCAGCCGCTGTGCGATGGCATTGAGCTCGCCGACAGTGCAGATATCCTCGAAGAACCGGTAATACTCCTCGCGCGTACGCACCAACGACAGCGCTTCAAATAAACCATCGATCATTCTGTTTTCAATATTTCGTTTATACATCGCTGGCCTCTTTCTGGTAGTAAAGCATTAAACTACGACTATGATACCCGCAATCCCCGCGCTTGTCAATATCTGACCAGCCTGCAAATGCGCACAAAAAAGCGGCAGACCAAGAGATCTGTCGCTAATTTGTTTATCGGCTCCCGCACCGCCGTAAGGAGTGAGGTTTTGAACCTGCTAAAGCAGGTGGGTGCTTCTCACGCGCATTCTGTAGCAATAATACTGCCGGCACCGAAGCGCAGGCTAAGAGCTGCAATGCAGCGAGTGAAGAATCAGCTCCCGTTAAAAAATGTGTTGGAACAAAACATGTCACTGGCACTTACAAACATAGCAGGATGATTCCTTGCACTTACTATACCACAACCAAACCGCTTTATCAACGGTATAAACGCATCTTTTGGAAATTTGTGTAAATATTCTGCGAGCCCGCCGTTAAATCTCCTGCTCAAAGCCCTCGTATCTTCTGCCAATTTTCCGGAAATCCCATACTCTTTTCTACCACACGGACATCAATTACAGAAAGCATCTTTTCCAGATCATCCAACAACCGCCTTTGCGCATAAAAGAATTTATTAAAAGTCGATTTCGGTAACATCGTCTTAAAAATGATCGTCACCGCAAACAAATCATTTTTGCCACAAATCGGATTATTGGAATTATCAACAGGAATCTTCATCTCACGATGAATCGGCAACGTTTTAATATAATTCGGCTTCATATTTCTGCGCAGCGCTCTGAGATTATATAGTCGCTCGTCATGCGCACATGCATTTCTAAAAATGGTCAGTAATTGTAAAAAACTGTTCATTTCAGCTGGTTTCAACGATCTTTTGTGCTGAAGTCTTCTTCTCCCACTTTTTAACACTGATATCAAAATTTGACACTTTCAAATAATTATCATGACCATATTTTTTTGAAAATACTCTCGCAAGCACACTTTTAATATTGTTCTCAATCTCTAAAATGTAACGAATATAAAGATTTCTCAATTCCCTGTCGAATAAATACAGCGCATAAATCTCCTCAAACTTCGCACCAGGCAAATACACATCCCCCTGATCTTTTGAAGTTGTTTTATCTAAGAACAATTCTTTGTATCCATTAATAAGATTATAGTAATTCTCCATTTCTATGATTCTTTTCGCTCGGCTTCCATTCGCTATTACCAGTCCACGTGCTCGTAATATTTTCAACTGTTGATTGGTTGATAAAAAAAACTTTTTCCATATCCTTTACTCCTACAAAAAAAACCCGGGCCCGTAGGACACCGGAGTATGATCAGCTATTTATATTAAAATTATACTTTGTCAACTCTCTGTTGTCAAGCTTTGTCCTCAAAGCCCGGGAAATTGTTGCGGAAGTATTCCGCATCCTCCGGCAGCAGTCTGTCGCGACAGCTATCCGCTTCTGTGATCGGACGCAGCGGACGACACGGCACCCCAACCGCCAGATAGCCAGCAGGAATAGCGCGCGTGACCACACTTCCCGCACCGATCACCGCGCCATCACCGATCGTCACCCCGCCGATCACGCAGACATTCGCCGCCAGCCAGACATTGTTGCCAATGTGGATATCCTCCGCATATTCCGCCAGCGTCGTGCGGCCCTCTTCGTCCAGCCCCATGCGCTCCTGCGCGATCAGCGGATGATTCGTCGCCAGAAGCGACACATTCGGCCCGATCGCCACATTGTCACCAATATAGACCCGCGCATCGTCCATCACCGTGAAATTGAAATTCGCAAAGAAATTTTCGCCAATGAACGTGTGCGTCCCGTAATTGATATACGCCGGCCCTACAAAATGAAACGTCTTGCCGATCGCGCCAAACGCCCCGCGCAACAATTTCTCGCGCTCAGGATCCCATTCCGGCAGCGCATTCGCAAGTCGGTTCACCTCGTGCATCCTGCGCTTGATCGCTTTCAGCTCCTCGCACTGATTGTTGAACAATTTTCCAGCAAAAATCTTCTCCTCTTCACGCATTGACAAACGCTCCCTTCATTCGTGATCATCATATCCTCATTTTATCACCAGCAAAAACCCGCGTCAAATCCACGCAAAAAACGCCCCGCAGCTTTCGCCGCGGGGCGTTGGGTAGTCACAGACAAAATGCGCTTAGCGCTTTGTCCAGTCGTAATCCTTGTCAACTTCGGTCCATTCTTCGAAGTCAACACCATCAATGTCAATCCATTTGTAGTAATGACCGTTGGTCGCTTCCTGCATATCGGCATAGTACCATGCGCCAGGCAGGTTGTCTGGCCAGGTGCGCATGTCGTCGACATCGCCGAGATGCTCGTCATGCGGACGGCGTTCCAGCACGCGGTTCACGATCGCGCAGGTCTCAGCGCGGGTGATGTTGTTGTTTGGACGCACGGTGCCGTCTGGATACCCGCCAAGGATGCCGAGCTCTGCTGCTGCAGCAATCGCATCGGCGAACCATTCGTCACCTTCAACATCCAGGAAGGTGCCTTCTTCATATTCCGCATCGAATGCTTCATAGAAACGTCCCGCCATCGCCGCCAATTCTGCGCGCGTGATCGGCTCATTCGGACGGAACGTGCCGTCTTCATACCCACTGATCACATTCATATTTGCCAGCGAGGACACCGTCACATTGAACCAGTCGTCTGCGTTGACATCAGGGAAACTGTTCACATCCGTCTCAATCTCTTCGCGCACTTCATCTTTCAGCAAACGATAGAAGATCGTCGCAACCTCTGCACGCGTAATATTGCCCTGAGGCTTCACTGGCCAGAGATCCTCGTTGTCGGAGTATTCACCAGTGCGATAGTCTTCCGGATACCCTTCGATGTAGAGGAAGTGGTTGACTTTGTCAAGCGCTGGTGTATCTGGATCGTCATCATCGTCCCCAGTGCTTGGTGGGATGTATGGAGGGTTGTCGTCAGCAGTATAGAACAAGGCAAATGGCGAGAATGAACCTACAGTAAATGTGATATTGCCATTTTCAACAGTAAGCCCACCGTTATCTGTCGAGTACAACTCCATATCCTCTGGACTATAGTTGTCTAAAGCATTATTGTCATTGCGGTCCAAGCCAGTGTAGTGGACAATGTAGAATTCACTCTCGTCCGTTGCATCTTCAGGAACAGGCCAATGAACAGTAATCTCTTTATCACTTGTCACCCAGGCATTCCCATTGCTTGTATCAACGAGATCAAGGTAATTTGTTTGCACAGCATGATATCTGGTGATTTCATCAAAATAGTTCACCGCCGTGTTATAAAGTGTATTATTGGTATCTGGAACGATACTGTCTACCAGCAGTGCAACGTTGTTTTCAGAGGCAACTTCTAACTCACTTGTATTGATATAGAAGTTGGTGTCCTCTGTTACCTGAGCTGTGATATTGTCAACGGTTGAACTTGGAGTTTCTGTAACAACATCCGTGGTCGTCGTGTTCTGATCCGTCACACCACGAATGGTCAATTGACCAGAGTTTACCTGTGCATCAAAAGTATTTTCTTTACCATCTACCGTCAGAACAGCCTTAACAAGATCTTGGTCCAAATCACCACTGTAAATGGTCATATCGTAGGTTCGATACAATCCATCCAGATTTACTGTGAAATCATCAGTGGTCATAAACTCGCTGCCATTAGTGAATTGAAGTCGAATAGGAATTTCTTCACTATTTACGATAGCCGGTTTAATGCGGTAAATATACTTGCTATAGGCCATACTATCATTACCAGTCTGATTGTCATATCGCTCCAATTCCCAAACACGCGTATTGCCCGCATTATCATTATAAGTAAACGTTAGATACCCCGACAGGTCAACAACCTGTTGTTCAGCTGTTGTTCCACCCTCATTTTCCACAGTGACAGTTGTCACATCATCCAGATCAGCATTGTTAATCATCCACCGATTCAATTCCGGAGGCAATGTAATATAGAAACCTGGCGTTGGGAGTCCATTATTTGTCTCGCCGATCTCATGTCCAGACCCATTGACGACACTCTCGTAACTGCTGCCACCGGTATAAATAGTAATATCCGCTGGCTGAATTGCAATCGTACCTTCCGGCACTGGTTCTTTAACAGTGTAGGAAACAGTTGGACGAAGGAAATCTTTCTGAGTGCCCGGATTGTTATTTGAATCTACAGGATAAATTGTTGCCCTTTCGTTTGTGAACAAACCTGCATTCGGAGTTGCTGGTGCTGAGGTTTCATTTCCATCAACATCATTCAGAGAGCCATCACCGTTTTTATCGTATTCACCATAAGTACCTGGGTCAGTTGACGGTTCTGTCAGCTGAACGGTGTACGTCAGTTGAACGGTGGCATCTTTTGTAATGTCTTCGTTGGTTTTCCAGATGAAACATTCCCCGACAGCGTCCCCATCATAAATCGTACCGCCTTGATAATAGTACAGCTCAAAACGTTTAACGTCTGTTTCGTTTCCGAAGCTCCATGCCAAGGTTGCACCTTTTGCGCTATCTTCTGTCAATTGAGTTGCTACCAATGGCTCTCCGTCAACAGTGAGCGTTGGAGGATTATCCGCCGAATTTACAAAATCAAAATCGTCACCAATAATGTCGACAACTTCACTACCTGCGCCGACAACTTGGATGAGTTCATTAGACAAATTTGCGAAAATCTCCGCCAGCTGGTCAGAAGAGAAATTCGTCCCATGTCCCGCGTCTTCTCTGATAAGCTGAACATCATGACTTTGTGCCAAATCTTCTAACATTTCATTTTTAATGTCTTTAATTCTAGGACCGCCTGGATCACCTGGATCAAAATTATTATTGACTACTGTTACATTTATATTACTGCCTACTGCTTCAAGAATGTTATCATATGTAAGAACTGAAGATTGTTCAAATGGGGTATAATGACCAGGTGTACTCCAAGGGAAAGCTGCATATTCAGCTTCTTTAAATGCCTCATCCACATCAGGAGCTACTTCCAATCCTTGGTAAATTGTCCAATAATCCGTCCAAGGTTTAGTATTTCTAGTTTCTTTCGGTCCCGACCAATAGCGGAAATATGAATCATAATCAGAATTATTATCGTTTCGGTGGTTCTTTACTTCTTCCCAATTATCATATTTTGGTTCTGGATCTGCGAGACTTGCCGATGACAAGCCGGATATTCTCTTGCTTAGTGGAACATTTTCATATTTTTGACCATCTACTGTTAGCGTTCCTCGATACACATATCCATACATATCGCTAAAAATAATCATGTATTTTTCTTCGCCAGATCCAGCTTTTAACATTTCAGTCGCTTTATCAATAGCCCATTCAGTATTAGAGCCGCCAATCTTTCTTTCTCGACCAATAACATCTTCTGCATCTGACAACTCTGTATGAATCGCTTCACTTAACGCAGAGTAACCTTCTTCAGATTTAACAGAAACTAAGTTTTTATACACTCCATCACTAGTAACATCTACCCAATCCCGCGCTAAAGCATCAAATGTAACAATACCAACGTTGACATTAAGATTTTCTGTAGCACGCAAAGTATCTAGAAGATCCATTGCCGGGCCAGCAAATATACCTGATCCGGCTGATGAATCATCAATGACAAACACAACATCCATTGTCTGAGAATATTCCTCAGATGGCAAGGATAATGTCACATTCGATTGCCAGTTTCCATCTGCATTTTGCTGTAAATTTGTCGCTGTTTTAGATTTTGACACATCCAACTTCGGCACACCTTCGCTGCCAACTTCCGCAGTCGGCGTCGCAAACATTGCAGCTGGGAACATGGTGACGAGCATGGCGGCTGTGAGAAGCATGGCCAGGATGCGTCTGGACAGTTTATGTTTCTGTCTGTTCATGTTAATTCCTCCTTAGTTTTTTGAATGATTGCTCTCTATATCAAACAGCCTCGCGCGGGTCGCTGCGGTGGCTGGAATTTGTGGTGGTTATTCGTGTTTGTCGTCTTCGGCGAGATAGCGCTCGTAGCGTGCGCGGCGTTTGCCGTTGGCGTAGCCTGTGCAGAATGGGCAGCCGCTGTTTTGGCTGCCGGTTCTTGAATAGATAACGGCTTGCCAGGAGTGGCCGTTTTTGCACTGCCACCAGACTTTGCGCCTGCTACCGGGGAGGATATGGTCGGGGGTGAGGGGCGCATTTTTGGTTGGGTGCCATTCGGCGGCTACTCGCGGATATTTTGTGGCGAGATCATTGAAGCCGGGGAGCACCTTGGTATTGGCGCAGTACGGGCAGCCGCCGCCTCTTTGGGTGCGGCTGGCGATGGTGGCCTGATACTCGTGGCCTTTGTCGCAGATCCACCAGACTTTTTTGTTGCTGGCGGGAGCAACTTGCTCTGGGGTAAGGGTGCCATTCTTGGTTGGGTGCCACTGGGCTGCAACGGCTGGATACTGGCTGGCGAGGTCGTTCTCGCCGGGGATGATCATTTTGCTGGTGCAGACTGGGCAACCGCTTCCGTTGACGCGAGCGGAGACGGCTGCACGCCATTCATGGCCTTTATCACAAACCCACCAGACTTTGCGCCGGGTGCCGGGGACGACGTCGCTCGGCGTGAGGTCGCCATTTTTGGTTGGGTGCCACTGGCGGGCGAGCTCGGGATTGTTTGTGGCAAGGTCGTTTTCTCCGCGCAGGAGTGTGCGGTTGCTGCAAACTGGGCAGCCGGAGCCGGACACTCTGCTTTTGACCTGGGCGCGCCACACGTGTCCATGCTCACACTGCCACCAGATGAGACGGTGGCTGCCGGGGAGCACGTCGGACGGGGTGAGGTCGCCATTTTTGGTTGGGTGCCACTGGCTGGCGATGTCTGGATAGCGGGTGGCGAGGTCGGTTTCACCAGGGATGGGCCGACGGCCGTTGCAATACGGGCAGCCTGTGCCGCTGCCGCTTCGGGTATGGACGGCAGCTTGCCAACTGTGTCCATTCGCGCAGCGCCACCAAACGTGCCGTTTGCTGCCATAGCTTACGCTTTCTGGGGTGAGCGGCAGGTTGCGCTCGCTGTCCCACTCGTCAAGCAATTCTTCGCGGCCTGTGCGGCGACAGAAATCGGCGAGAGATTCGCGCATATTGACCACCTCCTGCAAATAAAAAAACAGCGCGATCCACAACTTTAACATTGTGTTGGATCGCGCTGATGCAAGTTCGTTCAGAATATATGTTTTTTAGCTGAAAGCTGTTGATCACAATTGTTTTTGGGCACAGCAAAGCAAGGGTCACCCTTTGTGGTTTTCATGACCCTTATTTGGCATGCGCAAAATTCTGTATTTTCTTTGCGTAGACAAGGAAAGTATGCTATAATAGCTACAACTAAGGAAGTAATTTCCTATCTGCTGTAACGCCAAACAAACATAATGTTAATGATGTTGGCGCTCACTCGACGAGCTGCATGCGTTCGAGCTGTCGGCGGCAGATGCTGCCTGGCTCGATGAGATAGATGCGTGTGGTTTCGATGTTCGAATGGCCGAGCAGATCGGCGAGGCGGGCGATGTCGTGGCATTTTTCGTAGAAAACGACGGCGAAGAGATGCCGCAGATTGTGCGGAAAGACTTTGCTTGGTGCTACGCCGCTGAGCTTGGCGAGTTTTTTCATATCGGCCCAGATTTTATAGCGCGAAATGGATGTACCACCTGCTGTGAGAAAGATCTCACCGCGGGTGATTTTTTGTGCGCGGGCGTAGGAAGTCAGTTTTTTGCTGAGCTTTGATGGGATGAGGATGGTGCGGATCTTGCCTTTGAGATGGATGTCGGCGCGCTTGTTCTGCGCAGCTTCGACGGTGATGGCACAGAGCTCTGACACACGGATGCCGGTGCCGCCAAGGGTTTCGATGATGAGAGCAAGCTGATGCATACGATGTGCGCGTGCTGTGCGCAACAATTGCTGATATTCTTCGCGGCTGAGCGCGCGTTCGTCGGCGCGAAACAAGCGTCGCTGCACGCGCAGATAGCGCACGCGGAGATGTGCCCAGCCGCGGAAGCGGAAATAGCTGTGCAGCGCTGCCAGCATGGCGTTGATGGTGGTTGGGGCGTAGTCGCGCGATAACAGGCTCTGCTTCCATTCGCTGACGCTGTTTTTATCTATTGAACGTTCGCCGAGCCAGGCTGCAAAGGCGCGAACGTGGCGCAGATAGTTTTCGATGGTGCTGGCGCTGCGTTCTTCGCTGTGCAGATAGGCTTGATAGGCAAGGATGGATTCTTTTGTGATGCTGGTCGTGACCATGATGTGTCTCCCCTTATTATGTTTTTCTCTATTCTACCATCTGCACGCGCGCATGCAAAAAACCCGCAGGCGCTAAAGATTCAGCATCTGTGGGCTTCTGCGTAAAATGAAAAAACCGCCGAGCTGTTTTTGGCAGCTGGGCGGTTTTTTGTGTGGCAGACGCTTACTCGGCGTCTGGTTTTTTGTCTTTTTCTTTGATGTCGACTTTGATGTGGAGCTCGCGGAGCTGTTTGCGGTCGACGATGGATGGCGCATCTGCCATGAGATCTGCGGCGTTCTGAGTCTTAGGGAAGGCGATGACGTCGCGGATGGTGTCGCGATGGGCCATGAGCATGAGCATGCGGTCGATACCGATGGCGAGACCACCGTGTGGTGGTGCGCCGTATTCGAAGGCGTCGAGGAGCATGCTGAAGCGTTCGCGGTAGACTTCTTCGGAAAGGCCGAGAAGGTCGAACATTTTTTCCTGCAGGGCGCGGTCGTGGATACGGATGGAGCCGCCGCCGAGTTCGACGCCGTTGAGGACGATATCGTAAGCGCGGGAGCGGATCTTATCGAGCTGATCTGGATATTTTTCGAGGTCTTCTTCGATCGGTGCGGTGAATGGATGGTGCATGGCGGTGTAACGCTTTTCTTCGTCGCTCCATTCGAAGAGTGGGAATTCGGTGACCCACAGGAGGTTGAACTTGCTTTCGTCGATGAGGTTGCGCTTGCGAGCGAGCTCGAGGCGCAGGTGGCCGAGGCTGTCGTTGACGATCTTGAAACTGTCGGCACCAAAGAAGATGACGTCGCCGACTTCGGCGTTGGTGGCTTCACAGATCTTTTTCACCATGTCATCGGTGAGGAACTTGGTGATCGGCGATTTGATGCTGCCGTCTGGCTGCATGACGAAATATGCAAGGCCTTTGGCGCCGTAGATGGCGACGTATTTGCCGAGGGCGTCGAGTTCACGACGGCTGAGATCGGCCATGCCTTTGGCGTTGAGGGCTTTGACGGTGCCGCCGTTTTCAAGGGCCTGGTCGAAGACTTTGAAGCCACAGCCGCCTGCGACAACGTCGGAAAGCTCGATGAGCTCGAGGCCGAAGCGGGTGTCTGGCTTGTCGGAGCCGTAGCGGCTCATGGCTTCCTGCCAGGTCATGCGTGGGAGTGGCAGCGGGATATCGACACCAAGGACTTCTTTGAAGGCGTGAGCGACCATCTGCTCGGTGAGGCCCATGACTTCGTCTTCGTCGACGAAGCTCATTTCCAAATCGAGCTGGGTGAATTCTGGCTGACGGTCTGCGCGCAGGTCTTCGTCACGGAAGCAACGGGCGACCTGGAAATATTTGTCGATGCCGCTGACCATGAGGAGCTGTTTGTACTGCTGTGGAGACTGTGGCAGGGCGTAGAACTGTCCGGCGTTGAGGCGGCTAGGCACGAGGAAGTCGCGGGCGCCTTCTGGGGTGGAACGCATGAGGATTGGGGTTTCGATCTCCCAGAAGCCTTTTTCATCGAGGTAGTCGCGGACGCTCTTGAGGACCTGATGACGCAGCTGCAGGTTCTGCTGCATGACTGGACGGCGCAGATCGAGGTAGCGATATTTGAGGCGGATGTTTTCATCCACGTCGGTGTCGTCGATGAGGGCGTATGGTGGGGTTTTTGCGGCGTTGTAGATGATGAGCTCGGTGCAGATGACGTCGATCTGGCCGGTGGCGAGCTTAGGATTTTCCATGCCTTCTGGGCGTGGGCGCACGGTGCCGCGAACGCCGAGGACGTATTCGCTGCGGATGTGCTCTGCTTTTTCAAAAACGTCTGCGTCGCAGAGTTCTGGGTTGACGGTGACCTGAACGATGCCGCTGCGGTCGCGCAGATCGATGAAGATGACGCCACCATGGTCGCGGCGTTTCTGGACCCAGCCGGTGACGATGATCTCTTCACCGACGTTTTCCAGAGAAAGCTGGGTGCAATAATGGGTTCTCTTTAAGGGTAACATTTATCTTGGCCTCACTTTACGTAATTGATAACTTCTTCAAGGGAAATGGTTTCCTGGCTGCTGGTTGCCATATTGCGCACGACGGCCTGGCCGTTGGCGAGTTCGTCGTCGCCGATGATGACGGTGTAGCGCGCGTGGGCTTTGTCGGCTGCTTTCATCTGCGCTTTCATGCTCTTTGAGAGGTAGTCGGTCTCGGTGGTGAGGCCGTTTGCGCGCAGATCGTGGGTGAGCTTGAAGCAGACGTCTTTGGCGGCGTCACCAAGAGGCGCGACGTAAACATCGATGTCCTGCTTGACTGGCAATTGGATGCCTTCTTCTTCGACGGTCAGGAGCACGCGTTCCATGCCGGCTGCAAATCCCATGCCTGGGATGTCGTCGCCGCCGACCTGGCTGACGAGTTTATTGTAACGGCCGCCGCCACAGATGGCGTTCTGCTGGCTGCCGACTTTGTTCATGATGACTTCAAAGGCGGTCTGGGTGTAGTAGTCGAGTCCGCGCACGAGGGTGGTGTCGACGTCGTATTTGATGCCGACGCTTTCGAGGTAGCTGCAGACTTTTTCGAAATGGGCTTTGCAGTCGTCGCAGGCGTAGTCCAGAGTGGTTGGTGCGCCGGCGGCAACGGCTTTGCAGCTTTCTTCCTTGCAGTCTAAGATGCGCAGCGGATTTTTGTCCAGACGCTCGAGGCAGGTTGGACAGAGCTGGTCTTTGTACTGGCTGAAATATTCCTTCAGCGCTTCGTGATAGCGTGGGCGACATTTGTCGCAGCCAACGGTATTGATGAGAACGGACAGGCTCTCGAGCCCAAGTTTGGTGAAAAGATCGACGGCGAAGCTGATGACTTCGGCATCGACCATTGGGTCGGCGCTGCCGAGGACTTCGCAGCCGAACTGGTGAAACTGGCGATAGCGGCCTGCCTGTGGCTGGTCGTAGCGGAACATTGGCCCGATGTAGTAGAGCTTGACTGGCAGCGACTGGGCGAAGAGTTTGTTTTCGACGAAGGCGCGCACGGTGCCGGCTGTGCCTTCTGGGCGCAGGGTGACGTGGCGCAGGCCTTTGTCTTCGAAGGAATACATTTCTTTCGAGACGATGTCGGATGTTTCACCGACGCTGCGCAAAAACAGTTCGGTGTGTTCGAAGATTGGGGTACGGATCTCTTTATAATGATAGTTCGCGAAAAGTTCGCGGATCAATCCCTCGAGATACTGCCATTTTTCTACCTCGCCGGGCAGAAAATCGTTGGTTCCTCTCGGTTTTGTTGTTAGCATTTTCTGGCCTCCGTTTATACAGTGAAAAGTTCGTTGCGATGCAACGAACCTCTTTCAGACTAGGATATATGAAAATTGTATCGAAGGGATGGCGCTTTGTCAACACCTCAGGCTTGGTAACGCATGTACGGATTGTGCGCACGCTCCCATGCCATGTCGCTCTTTGGGCCGTGGCCTGGGAAAATGGCGCAGCTGTCTGGGAGCACGGCGAGGCGTTTTTGCACGCTCTCGAGGATCTCGTCGTAGCTGCCGCCTGGGAAATCGGTGCGGCCGACGGTGCCTTTGAAGAGGGTGTCGCCGGTGAATGCGGCGTCTAAGCCTGGCATCCAGAGGGTGCAGCCGCCTTTGGTGTGGCCTGGAGTGTGGATGACGCGGATCTCTTGGTCGGCGAGGGTGAGTACGTCGCCATCAGAGATGGTTTTTTCGACGGCGATGCAGTCTGCTTTGTTTTCGCCAAAGAGGCTGCACAGTGGTTCCTGGAACCATTCTGCGTCGTCGGCGTGCATATAAAATGGCACGTTGTAGCGCGCTTTCAGCGCGGCCACTGCGCCGATGTGATCCCAGTGGCCGTGGGTGTTGACGATGAACTGTGGCGCGAGGTTTTCTTTATCGATGAAGGCTGCGATGCGCTCGGCTTCGTCGCCTGGGTCGATGATTGCTGCCTGGCGCGTGGTTTCATCGTAGACGATGTAGCAATTTTCTTCGAGTGGCCCGACGGCCATGATCTTGAGTTTCATTGTTCCCCTCATTCCTCTCATTGTTCAGAATTGCTTGGTCGAATCCAAAAGCATTGTCACGGGACCATCGTTTACGAGCGACACTTCCATGTGCGCCTGAAACTGGCCGGTGGCGACGGATAGTCCCTGCGCGCGCAGTTCGTCGTTGAAGGCTTCGTAGAGGCGCTGGCCCTGCTCTGGACGCGCGGCCTCGGTGAAGGATGGACGGCGTCCACGGCGACAATCGCCGAACAAGGTGAACTGGCTGACGCTTAAGATGCTGCCGCCGACATCCTGCACGGAAAGGTTCATTTTATCCTCAGCGTCCTCAAAGATGCGCAGACCGGCGATCTTTTCGGCGAGGTATTTGGCGTCTTTTTCAGTGTCGCTGTGGGTGACGCCGAGAAAGACGAGAAGTCCGTGGTCTACGGCGCCGATGGTCTCCCCTTCTACTTCCACGCGGGCATTTTTCACGCGTTGTACGACTGCTCTCATTTCATTCTCCTCTCATCAGTCACGCCGCACGGAGAACACGTCCGGGATGGCGTTGATCTTTTCCATGACGACGTTGAGCTCCTGCAGATCGCTGACTTCGGTGGTGATCTCCATCAGCGCCATGTGTTCCTTGACGCGGGAGGTGATGGAGGCGATGTGTACGTGGCTGTCGTTAATGAGGGCCATGACGTCTGGGGTGATCTTTGGGCGGTCGAGGGCTTCGACGAAGATCTGTACTTCGTAAACGGAATTCTCGAAGCCTTCCCAGTTGACATCGATGAGTCGGGCGCGGTCTTTGTCACTGAGGCTCTGGATGTTCTTACATTCGCGGTGATGCACGGTGATGCCGCTGCCACGGGTGATGTAGCCGACGATTGGGTCGCCTGGCACTGGTTTGCAGCAGTTGGCGAATTTCACATCGACGTCGCCCATGCCCTGGATGGAAATGCCGCCGATGTTTTTCTTGCCGGAACGGCGGTTGGATTTTGCGTTGAGCTGATTTTCCAGGGCTTTTTCGTCGTCCTGGGCTTCGAGCTCGGCGAGCTGGCTCTTGAATTCGTCGCGCATGCGGTTGACGACCTGCATGGTGCTGACGCCACCGACGCCGATGCCGACGTAGAGATCGTCGGCGGTTTTATAACCGAGCTTGTTGGTGATGCGGTTAATATTGTCGACGTTCAGCAGGATGGCTTCTGCGCCGGCGTGGTGCGCTTTGACGTAGCGTTCGAGGGCTTCCTTGCCGTTGTGCAGATTTTCCTCGCGCTTGTTTTTCTTGAGCCAGGAACGGATCTTGTTCTTGGCCTGTGGGGTTTTGACGAGCTTGAGCCAGTTGCTGTTTGGTCCGCGGCTGTTTTTGGAGCGCAGGATCTCGACGGTGTCGCCGGTCTGCAGCTCGTAGTCGAATGGCACGATCTTGCCGTTGACTTTTGCGCCGACGCACTGGTTACCGATCTCGGTGTGGACGCGGTAAGCAAAGTCAAGCGGCGTGGAGCCGGTTGGCAGCTCGTAGACTTCGCTGGCTGGCGAGAACACGAAGACGGTGTCGCTGAAGAGCTCGAGCTTGATGTTGTCGAGGAATTCCTTGCTGTCGACGGCGTCCTGCTGCAGCTCCTTGAGCTTTTGCAGCCAGTCGAGCTGGTTGGCGTCCTTTGGTGCTTCGCTGCCGCCGGTCTGTTTGTAAAGCCAGTGGGCAGCAACACCGTATTCGGCGATCTGGTGCATCTCAAAGGTACGAATCTGGATCTCAAAGCGTTCACCGCGCGGTCCGATGACGGTGGTGTGCAGGGACTGGTAAAGGTTTGGCTTTGGCATGGCGATGTAGTCTTTGATGCGGCCAGGCACTGGTTTCCACAGGGAATGCACGAGGCCGAGCACGATGTAGCAATCCTGCACGGTGTTGACGAGGACGCGAATGGCGATGAGGTCGTAGATCTCATCGAGGTCTTTGTGCTTGTTGACCATCTTGCGGTAGATGCTGTAGAAATGCTTTGGTCGGCCGGCGATCTCGTATTCGAGGTGGACGGCGTCCATTTCCCGGCGCAGGTCGCGGATGACTTCGTCGATGTATTCCAGGCGTTCCTGGCGCTTCATGGAAATGCGCTCAACGAGGTCGTAGTAGATCTCTGGCTCGAGATATCTGAGCGAGAGGTCTTCGAGCTCCCATTTGAGCTTGATGATACCGAGACGATCTGCCAGCGGCGAATAGATCTCCAGTGTTTCCTGAGCGATGCGTTTTTGCTTCTCTGGCGACTGGAAACTCATGGTGCGCATGTTGTGCAGTCGGTCGGCGAGCTTGATGATGATGACGCGGACATCCTGCGCCATGGCAATGAACATCTTGCGATAGCTTTCAAGCTGTCGCTCTTCTTTGGAATGGCACTGGATCTTGTCGAGCTTGGTGACGCCTTCAACGAGAAAGGCGACTTCCTCGTTGAATTTGCGCTCGAGATCGAGGCTGGAGCAGTCGGTGTCTTCGACGACATCGTGCAAAAGCCCGGCGGCGATGGCGTTGTCATCGAGCCCGAGATCGGCCAGGATGATGGCGACGTTTACTGGGTGGATGATGTAAGGTTCACCGGATTTGCGATACTGGCCTTCGTGCATTTCGCGGGCAAATTCGTAGGCTTCCTCGATCATGACGCTGTTTGCTTGTGGGTTATTTTCCAAAACGACCTTGATGAGGTCGTCGTATCCAACTTGATGGCTCATGGTTTCACCTCCCTGCCATGCCAGTTCGCAGGGCAGAGCGCGCTGCGAATGACATGCTCCAGCGCGTCGATGTTTTTCGTAAAGGCGATCTCCTCAAATTGGGACAACGCCCTGGCTTCGCTCGTTCCTTCCAAAAATGTCGCAGATTCGGTGAGCGCGCGATGCGCTGGATCTTTTTCGATTGTAATGGTTGTTTGCGTGCCGTTTTGTTCGACATGCAAGAATGCGAGTTCTTCAAATATGGTGAGGGCCTGCTGCCACTGTCTTTTGCCAAAGCCTTCGACAAGGCTTGCGAGCCCTTCTTCGAGATCGTCTGTGGCGGCCTGGATGATGTAGCCGCGCTGTTTTGCGATCGCCTTCAAAAGCTGGTACATTTTCCCGAGATTTTCCCGCGATGGGGCGCTGTCGAAAATGATCATCTCGTTTAAGGCGAGGTCTTTTTCGCTGTAGAGGAGATGTACACGTCCGTCCTGGCCGTCACGGGCGCAGCGCCCAGCGAGCTGGTTGAAGGCCTCCACGGAAAAGCAGGGATGATAGAGCACGACGTTGCGAATGTCGGAAATATGCACGCCCTCGCCAAACGCGGTGGTGGCAAAAAGCAGACGGATCTCGCCTTCCTTGAAGGCGGTCTCGATGGCACGGCGTGCCTGCCCTGGAAGGCCGCCGTGGTAATAGCCGACGAGCGGGCGCAGTGTGTAAGGCAGGATCTCGCGGAGTCGCTGCGAAAGCGCAAAGGCCTGCTTACGGCTGTTGACGTAGCAGATGGTCTTCTCAGGATGCATGAAGAGTCTGTAGAGATAGACGAGCTTCTTTTCTGTGTGCCGTGCATCGATAATATGTAAATTATAGCGGATATGGTCGTCCAAATAAAGCCCTGCGCCCGAAATTATTTGCTGAAATCTCTCAGCATCTGCAGTCGGCACGGTGGCTGTGAGATAGGTCCAGACGGCGTTGGGATATTTTGGCTTTAATTCGCGCAGGATTTTATAGGCTGGACGCTTGTCAAGCATGTGGTGCGCTTCGTCGATGACGATCTGTCCAACGCGCGCGGCATGAGGCTGGAAAAGCGCCTGATGACGCACGAAAAATTCCGGCGTGAGCAAAAGCACGTCGATCTTTTCCTGGGCGAGCGCCTGCATGAGGCGGGCGCGTTCGTCGTTTGAGAGATCGCCGTTTCCTTTGTAGATCTGATAGCCGAGAGGCGCGAGATGGTCGCGGAGCGCGAGGTACTGATCACTCGCGAGGGCTTTGAGCGGAGAGATGACGAGGGTCATGCGCTGCTCGCGCCGCGCGAGGACGCCGGCGGCGATCTGGTAGATCAGGGATTTTCCGCGACCGGTGGGCATGATGACGCAGGTGTCCTGATGGCGCTGAAGGATGTTGGCGATGGCGGCCTCTTGGATGGGCAACAGTTCGCCATCGTCGACGAAGGCATCGATGAGGAGATCGACGAGGTTTTCTTCGGGAAGTGCGGCGAGGACGCTGTCGTTTTCCTGGGCGGCTTCTGCCTGGGCATTGGCTGCATCGCTCACGACGAGGATGTTGACGCCGCACGTCTCCTCTCCCTTTCCGGTGATCTGCGCAACTTCTGCATGATAGGATGCGCCGAGATCGACGAGGGGCGCGAGCTGGGAAGCGATCTGTCTGGAAAGATAGCCGAGCTTTTCGCCATTTTCTGTGAGGCAGCAGATGGCGTTGGGATCTGCGGGATTGTTGGGCTCACGCAAAAGCGAAAGGGTCTGGCCTTCTCTGAGGGATTGGACATGGATCTGTCGATCGTCAAAGCTGACGCCGCGCAGCTTGGTGTAAAAACGCGGACGATCGGCGATGCCGGAAAGGGGTCCTGCATCGAGATAGCCTGCACCGTTTGCTATGAAGGTGCGCAGGATAGCGGCTTCTTCTGCCTGCCAGGATGGCTGGATGTCTGTGACCATGAGCTGGATGCCGCAGAGACCACGGAAGCAGTGCTCGGTCACATGAAAGGCAAAATCATAGCGATGGCGCTCGGAGAATGGATAATTTCCCTGACGAAAGGCAATGGCTGGGATGGTCTCGCCATTTTTATCCTGGAACTGCAGCCGCAGATGGTCGCCTTCCTGTCCAACGCGCTGATGCGCAAATCGCCACTGATGCTCGAGGGCAAAGAGGGGCTCGGGATTTTCCTGGCCGCAGGGTTCGAGCAGGCGCAGAGCCTGTTCGAGCTCTTCTGTGGCATCCTCTAAGGTGATGACATCGTCGATCCAGAGAATGTTTTCGGCGATCTCTGCTTCGTAGGCTGCGGTGACTTCTGCGAAGGATTTTTTGAAATCGTCGAGCTTTTCTGCGGCGACGGAAAGACCGGCTGCCATTTCGTGGCCGCCAAACTGGAGCAGATGCTCGGCGCAGGCGGAAAGGCCTTCGTAGAGATGGAATCCTGGCACGCTGCGCGCGGACCCTGTGTAGATGCCGGGGTTTTCTTCTGTGGTGGTGAGTACGACAGAGGGGCAGTGGAACTGTTCAACGAGGCGCGAGGCGACGATGCCGATGACGCCGGGGTGCCAGTTTTCACCTGCTGCGACGGCACAGGTCATGGGGCCGGTGTGTTCTTCAAACTGAGCGGCGGCTTCTTTTGCGATGCGGCGCTCCATGTTCTTGCGTTCGTCGTTGTAGTCGCGCACGGTTTCGGCGAGCGGGCTGAGGTCTCCTTCTGCATCGTGGGCGAAAAGCGCGAGGGCATCGGCGGTTTCATCGAGTCTGCCGCAGGCGTTGATGCAAGGCGCGATGCGAAAGGCGATGTCGGAGGCTTTGATTTTTTCTTCGCCACACATGAGCGCTGCGAGGGCTTTCAGGCCGGGACGCGGCTTGTCGTTAATGAGACGGAGGCCTTCGCGCACGAGGATGCGGTTGTCATCGACGAGTGGCACGAGGTCTGCAACAGTGGCGACGGCGACGAGATCGAGGAGCTTACGCTGATGAAGATCGTCGTAGAGCGCTGGCGCGAGGCGTTCCAGCATGCCCATGGCGAGAAAATACGCGGTGCCGCAGCCGCAAAGCCTGCGGTAAGGCGCGGTGACGCTTGCTGAAAGAAGGGGATTGACGACGACGCATTCTGGAAGCGCTGGCGGGAGCTGGTGGTGGTCGGTGACGATGAAAGAAAGCCCCTTCTTCTTATACTCGGCGATGAGTTCCCGGGAGGCGATGCCGTTGTCAACGGTGATGACGAGCTCAATGCCTTCAGCCAGAAGGGTGTCCAGGGCCTGGGCGTTCATGCCGTAGCCTTCTTTGAGGCGGCTTGGGATGTAGATGCGCACGTCGGTATCGAGCCAGGAAAAAGCTTCGCGCATGAGGGTTGCGGCGCAGATGCCGTCGACGTCGTAGTCGCCATAGATGGCGATGCGTTTTTTTGCCTGGAAGGCTTCTGCGATAATGTCCACGGCGGCGCCAAGATTTGGCAGCTGGAAGGGACGGCTGAGTTCTTTCATTTCTGCGTACAAAAATGCCGACGCCTGCTCAGGCGTGGCATAGCCGCGACTGGCGAGGATTCTCGCCAATGGCAGCGGCAGCCCCAGCGCGTCGGCTAAAACTTTGGCGGCGGCATGATTGGAAGAACGGATTTTCCAGGTTTTCATAAATTCATGACGCTCCTTTATAGGCTAAGTTCAAATGTTGAGGACGATCAGCAAAAACCCGAGAACGAGGTAGACGCCGATGAGCATGATGGCGTAACGGACGAGTCCTTTTTTCAGGCCGTACTGATCAACGTAAAATTGGATCTTGTCGTGCAATTTGCCGCTTTTTTGGCTGATGTTGAGGATCACGAGGTTGCGCAGCCCCATAAGGATGGAGAGCACGCCGACGTAGATCAAAAGCTGATTCACAGGCAAGATGCGAAAGGCGGCGAGCACGAACCACACGAGGGTGGCGACAAGGATCAGCGGCTTAAACAGTTTTTCTATGAGTTCCATGGTATCACTCCGCGAGAAAAGCAATGGGAACAGCGCCCAGTGGCGGCTGCTCCCATGCGTTACTTATTGGATTATACTTCAAGCTCGACGATGAGTTCGCCAGCTTCAACCTGAGCGCCGTCTTCAGCGAGGATACGCGCAACTTTACCTTTGCGTGGGCTGAGGACGTTGGTTTCCATCTTCATGGCTTCGAGAACGATGAGTGGCTGGTTTTCTTCCACTTCGTCGCCTTCGGCCACGAGGATCTTGATGACGGTGCCTGGGATGTTCGCGCCGACGTGGGCTGGGTTGTCCTGATCGGCCATTGGCTTGCGAACGATGGTCAGGGATTTCGCAGCGGCTTCGTTGGCAACCTTAACGGTGCGGTAGCTGCCGTTGACTTCGAAGGCGACGACGGAGTTGCCTTCTTCGTCTGGTTCCTTGACTTCGATGAGTCGAACGCTCATGACTTTCCCTTCGTCGATGGCGATGTCACCGGTTTCGCCTTTGCGCAGGCCATAGAAGAACTGATCGCTGTCCATGTGGCAGAGGATTGGATCTTTCTTCAGGCCCTTGAGGTAGTCTTCATACATGCGTGGGTACATCGCATAGCTCAGCGCTTCGCGGCGGCCTGCTTCGATGCCGTATTCTTTCTTCAGATATTCGGCGTCGGCTTCGAGGTCTTCGTCTGGCAGGAGTTCGCCTGGGCGGCAGGTGAGTGGTTCTTTATCCTTGAGGACGATCTTCTGGAGATCTTCTGGGAAGCCGCCTTCTGGCTGACCCATCATGCCCTGGAAGTAGGAAACGATGGAATCTGGGAAGTCGATGTTCTTCCCTTTTTCGATGATGTTGTCCGGGGTGAGGTTGTTCTGGACCATGAAGATGGCCATGTCACCGACGGCCTTGGAAGATGGGGTAACCTTGACGATGTCACCGAGCATCTCGTTGACGGTGGCGTACATCTTCTTGACTTCTTCGAACTTGTGGCCGAGGCCGAAGCTTTCAACCTGTGGTTTGAGGTTGGAATACTGGCCGCCAGGGATCTCGTATTTGTAGATTTCGGCGGAACCGGCGCGCATGCCACTTTCGAACTGGCTGTAGTACTTGCGCACTTCGCCCCAGTAATCGCTGATCTTCTGCAGCTTGATGATATCCAGTCCGGTGTCGCGCTTGGTGAGCTCGAGGGCTGCAACGAGGGAGTTGAGGCCTGGCTGGCTGGTGAGGCCTGCGATGCCGTTGAAGGCAACGTCGACGATGTCTACGCCGGCCTGTGCTGCCATGAGCAGGGTTGCGACGCCGTTACCGGTGGAATCGTGAGTGTGCAGATGGATTGGGATGTTGAGTTCGCTCTTGAGGGCGCTGATGAGCTCGGTTGCTGCCATTGGCTTTAAGAGACCGCTCATGTCCTTGATGCCGAGCATGTGGCAACCGAGGCCTTCGAGCTCTTTGGCTTTGCGGATGTAGTATTCGAGGTCGTACTTGGTACGGCTCTTATCCATGATGTCGCCGGTGTAGCAGATGCAGCCTTCGACGAGCTTGTCGGTCTTGAGGGCTTCATCGATGGAGACTTTCATGGCTTCAACCCAGTTGAGGGAGTCGAAGATACGGAAGACGTCGATGCCGCTCTTGGCAGATTCCTGCACGAACTGACGGATGACGTTGTCTGGATAGTTGGCATAACCAACGGCATTGGCGCCACGCAAAAGCATCTGGAAGAGCACGTTTGGAATGGCTTCACGCAATTCGTCGAGACGTGCCCATGGGGATTCCTTGAGGAAACGATAAGCGGTGTCGAAGGTTGCGCCGCCCCACATTTCGAGGGAGAAGAAATCCTTGCAGGCGGTGGCGTAGGCTGGTGCGATGCGGGTCATGTCGACGGTACGCATGCGGGTTGCGAGCAGGGACTGCTGGGCGTCACGCATGGAGGTGTCGGTGATGAGCAGGCGATCCTGCTGCATGACCCAATCTGCAACGGCCTTAGGGCCTTTTTCGTCGAGGAGCTGCTTGGTGCCGCGCAGAAGCAGTGGCTTGTCAAAGGTTGGCACTTCGAGCTCGTTGAATTCTGGCTTTTCGCCCTTGATCTCGTTGACGGCTTTGTTGGCGAGGAAGGTGAGCATCTTCTTTTCCATGTTGTCGCCGCCGTGGATATCGAAAAGCTCTGGGGTCTGAGCGATGAAGCTGGTGTCGCATTCGCCGTTGCGGAAACGTGGATGATTGAGAACGTTGATCAGGAAGCCGATGTTGGTCTTAACGCCCTTGATCTTGGTTTCATGCAGGCAGCGGATGGCTGTATCGATGGTACCCTGGAAGGTGCGGTTGTAAGCGATGATCTTGACGAGCAGGCTGTCGTAGAATGGAGAGATCTGCGCGCCTGCATAGGCGTTGCCGCTGTCGAGACGGATGCCGTGACCGGAGCTGGAACGGTACACTTCGATGGTACCGGTGTCTGGTGCAAAGTTGTTTGCTGGGTCTTCGGTGGTGACACGGCACTGGATGGCATAACCGCGATGGGTGATGGAATCCTGGGTTGGGATGCCGATCTCAGGATCAGCGAGTTTGTAGCCCTGGGCAACACGGATCTGGGCCTGCACGATGTCGATACCGGTGATCTGTTCGGTGACGCAGTGCTCTACCTGGATACGTGGGTTCATTTCGATGAAGTAGTGGTTGCCCTGTGCATCGACGAGGAATTCAACGGTACCGGCGCTGCGGTAGTTGACGTGACGCGCGATCTTGAGGGCATCTTCGCAGATGGCCTGACGCTGTTCCTCGGAAAGGATCAGGGATGGCGCAAATTCGATGACTTTCTGGTGACGGCGCTGGATGGAGCAGTCACGTTCGAACATGTGAACGATGTTGCCATACTTATCGCCAAGGACCTGTACTTCGATGTGCTTTGGACGTTCGATGTATTTTTCAACGAATACGTCTGCGATACCGAAGGCTTTCTTGGCTTCGCTGGTAGCGCTGTTGTATTCCTGTTCCATGTCTTCTTCGCTGCGGACGACGCGCATCCCACGACCACCGCCGCCGGCGCTGGCTTTGAGGATGACAGGATAGCCTGCAACCTTGGCAAATTCTTTTGCTTCTTCAACATTGAGCGCTGCACGTTCTACGCCAGGAATGGTTGGCACGCCAACTTCGATGGCAACTTTCTTGGACTGGATCTTGTCGCCGAGTGCGTTTAACATGTTGTGGTCCGGACCGATAAATTCGATGCCGGCTTCTTCGCAGGCTTGCGCAAATTCAGCGTTTTCAGACAGGAACCCATAGCCAGGATGGATGGCGTCTACGCCCTTGGATTTTGCGAGGGTGATGATGCCGGAGATGTCCAGGTATGCATCGACTGGGGTTTTGCCCTTACCGACGCGATAGGATTCATCTGCGATGGTACGATACAGAGAGTTCTTATCTTCTTCCGAATAGATGGCGATGCTCTTGATCCCGAGCTCCTTGCAGGCGCGGAAAATACGGATAGCGATCTCGCCACGGTTTGCTACTAAGATGGTCTTGATTTCTTTCACAGTCCCTACCTCCTCATTTATCGGCGCTTAAAAGCGCCTGTATCATCCATACAAGTTGTAACTTTACACAGTAATGGAGTATATGTAAGTATTATTATATCTTTCCTTCGGGAATTATGCATCATTTTTCTGAAAAATGATTATAAAAATAATTTTTTCTTTCATTTTTCATAGTTCCGCGCTGGAATTTCAGGCATAGAAAAAGGACAGGGGATGAGGAAGTCCCTGTCCTTTTGGCCGTATATGCGTATTTTCGATCTGTGATGAGGGGCAGCTGTGAGCGATTGGTGGTAGCTGCCCGTGATGGTGTGGTACTATCTGCTTTGCGGCTGGCACTTGGAGAGCTGCCAGGACATGGTTACGGGATGGTGTCCTTGCCGCGCAGGAGTTTGAGGAAACGACGGGGACAGGCGAATGAAGATGAAGTGGCGAACCTGCCCCTGTTGTCGCATATACGACCCATGACGTCATGTGAGAGGGCAGCGCTGGCGGATGCTGCCCTTCTCATACGTTATAGTACTGCATGGCGATCGAAAATTCAATACTGACGCGCATTTTTTTCGCTTTTCTCAGGCGGCTTGATCTGCACTGACAGGCGCGGTGTTGTCGGTGGTGGTGGTTTCCTGTGGGATGAGGATGACCTGGCCGGTTGTGGCGTCGTAGTCGATGCCGCAGCCGATGGCTGCACAGAGGTCGCGGATCTTCATATAATTGAGGTCGCCGATGAGGTAGCTGTCGATGGTGTATGGGGCGCTGTCGACGTAGACGGTTGGCTGATGCAGCTGACTCATGACGGTGCCGCCTGTGATCTGTCCGCCAGAGTTGGTGCCTTCATATGGGGCGCCGCTCTGCATGACGACGGCGCCGCTTGCGCTGTCATAGGTGAGGCCGAACTGGCTGCCTGTGCCGGCGAGGATGGCTGCGAAATCACGCAGGCGCACGTAGTTGTTGCCATTGGCGAGATATGCCTGCATGGAAAGCTGGCTGCCATTCATGCTGACGGTGGCTGCGTTTGGCGATGCGTAGGCATAACCGTCTTCGAGGCGTTCTTCAAGGATGTCGAAGCCGGTTTGGAGGAGCTCTCTGCTGTCGCTGTAGCGGGCGTTCACGGCGCTGGCATTCATGGTGATGGTGATGAGGCGCTGGTTATCCTTGACGGAGCTGGCTGCCATGCAGCTGCCTGCCTGTGGGGTCCAGCCGGTTTTGAGTCCGTCAACGGTGCCGATCTCCTCCTGCTCTTCCTGGTCCTGGCCGAGAAGGTTGTTGCTGGATGGATAGGTTTCGCCGCCAAATTCAAATTCCTCGAGGCTTGTGATCTCGAGGATCTCTGGGCATTCTGCGATGACCTGGCGGGAAAGGGTGGCCATGGCGCGCGCGCTCATGTAGCCTTCATCGTAGCTCTGGTCGTACCAGGCGTCGATGCCGAGCTCGAGGACTTTGGCGTTCATGGCGTCGACGAAGGCTTCTTCGGAGCCATAGAGGAGTTCGCCGAGGGCTGGTCCCGCTGCGCAAGCGGAATAGCAGAGAAAGGCTTCGAGCATGTCGCGCACGGTGTAGGTCTGATCCCATTCAAACGGGATGTTGGAATAGATGTCATCCCGGGAGAAATAATAGGTGTAGACGCTTATTGGCACGGGGGTATCCATGGTGATGCGGCCGTCGTGGATGGCTTCATAAACGAGGTAGGCGGCCATGACTTTGGTCATGCTGGCGACGGGACGGATGGTGTCGGCGTCCTGGCTCCAGAGGATCTCGCCGGTGGTGTTGTCCATGATGACGGCGCTGGTACCCTGGATGTCCGGGGTTTCTGCGGCCTGTGCGGGACTTGCGATGGTGGGAAGCAGCAATGCTGCTGACAGTACGATGCTGAGTAATTTCTTTTTCATAGAACCCTCTCTTTCCTTGCGATGATAAAGCCGGACGAGGGCTTTCGCTGTCCGGCGTAAAAAAGTGTAACAAAAAATCCCTGTATGGAACAACAACAAAGCATTTACAAATTGTTGTCCAATTCAGGGAGAAAATGTTACAGTTTGGTCAAAGGGGGCTGAGGTAGCCGTTTTCTTTGAAGCTGAGATAGACTTCGCTGCGCGGATCGGCGACGATGATGTGGTCGAGCAGACTGATGCCCAAAAGCTCTGCGGCCTGGCGCAGGCGTTTTGTGAGCTTGAGATCGCTGGTGCTTGGAGTGAGGTCGCCGGATGGGTGGTTGTGCCCGATGATGAGGGCGACGGCGTTTAAGCGCACGGCTTCGCGAAAGATGTCACGGGGATGGACGTTGGCGCTGTTGGCGGTGCCAACGAAGAGCTCTTTAGCAGCGATGAGGCTGTGCTTGGCGTCGAGATAGAGGGCGTGGAAGCTTTCCTGCTCGCTGTTTCTGATCTGGGTGCGGATGAACCAGGCGGCGCTGGCGCTGGTGGTGATGCGTCTCTTTTCCTGCTGGCTCTGCACGAGGGCGAGTCGGCGTCCGAGCTCGATGGCTGCGAGGAGCATGCAGGCTTTGCTGGGGCCGATGCCTTTGATCTCGCAGAGGGAGCGCATGTTCTGGTGCAGCAATCCTTCGAGGCCGCCTGTGTGGGTGAGGACGATCGCGGCGAGGTCGGTGACGTCATGGAGGACGGTGCCTGTCTGCAGGAGGATGGCGAGGAGCTCGGAATTGGAGAGGTCCTGCGGGGAACCCTGGATGAGGCGCTCACGTGGACGCAGCTCGAGGGGGCGGTCTTTGAAGCGTGGCTTTTCTGGTTTTTCAGGGGGCTTCACTGGTCTTCCTCCTCCCACTCTGCAAGCATCTGGCGCACGAGATCGAGCGGCAGGCCGACGACGTTGTCGTAGGGGCCCTGGAGCTTTTCCACGAATTTTCCGCCCTGGCCCTGGATGCCGTAGGCGCCGGCTTTGTCGAGGGGTTCGCGGCTTGCGATGTAGTCTTGGATCTCCTGCTCGCTCAGGGTGCGGAAGTGGACGCTGCTTTGGGCGTGGCGGGTGATGCTTTTTTGGCTTTCTGCGCAGGTGAGGGCGACGGCGGTGATGACCTGGTGCTCGGCGCCGGAAAGGGTGCGGAGCATCTGGGCGGCGTGAGCGACGTCGCGCGGTTTGCCGAGGAGTGCGTCATCTTTGCAGACGATGGTGTCGGCGCCGAGGACGAGGGCCTGGGGATTGTCCCGGGCGACGGAGCGGGCTTTTTCAAGGGCGAGGTGCTCGAGGGCTTCTGCCAGGGGCAGGGCGGGATCGAGGGTTTCCTGCTCAAGCGTGGGCGCGCTGATGGTAAAAGGGATGCCAAGCTCGGCAAGCAGGCTCTGACGCCGCGGCGAGGTGGATGCGAGGATGAGGGGTCTAAGCATAACTGTATCCTTTCTTACGTTCGTTACGCACGGCACTTTCGTTTCTCGAGCAAAGCTTTTTTTCAGGTAGGAGGTAGGAGGTAGCCGCTGCGCGGACCAGCTTGCTTCGCGCGCTGGCAGGTAGGAGGTTTTCTTTGTTGCCGTGCGCCAGGTTTGCAAATAATGCACAGCGTTTGTCACAAATAACGGTCGCTGCGCTTTCCACAACACCACCTCCTACCTCCTACCTGCCGTCAAGCGTCAGCGCGACGGCCTCGCCGCGTCCCTTAGGGACGCAAGAGCTACCTCCTACCTTTTTAATCCTCGTATTTGTTCTTAATGCGGTAGCTGAGGCCTTCGAGGCTGACGGCGAGGTCGATCTGGCGGATCTCGATGCTGTCGCAGGTGATGAGGCTTGCTGGCGAAAAGTTCATGATGCCCTTGATACGTGTTTCACAAAGCAGGTCGGCAACGTCCTGCGCGGAGGATTCTGGCACGGCGAGCACGGCGATGTCGACGCTGTTTTCGTCGATGTAGTCGATCATTTTTGTGATGGGGAGGATTGGCAGGCCGTTTAAGGTCATGCCGATCTTGTTCACGTCGTTGTCAAATACGGCAGAGATCTTGAATCCGCGCTTTTCAAAGCCGGCGTAATGGGTGAGGGCGCTGCCGAGATTGCCGGCGCCGACGAGGATCATTTTCCAGGGATGATCGACGCCTAAGATCTCTTTGATGATGTTGTTGAGCCCTGTTACGTTGTAGCCGACGCCGCGCATGCCGAAATCGCCAAAATATGCGAGGTCTTTGCGCACCTGCGCGGGTGTTCCCTGCACGCCCTGGGCGATATCGACGGAGGATACTTTCTGCACGTTCTGCTCCTCCATTTTGGTCAGGTATCGCGAATACATGGACAGGCGCGTGATGGTTGCTTCTGGGATCTTATCTGCTTTCATGGCCTGGGGTCACCTTCCTGTTTTCAAAAAATCTCCATATAATATAATGATACTTGAACGCGCTGGTTTTTCGCAAGCGGGTTTGCTAAAAAAAGCACAAAGTTAATTTATGGAAGGCGTTCGGGGATATTTTCTAATAATGCCCGCTTCTGTCATAGATATACAATTTTAATTACAATCCCGCGTCTGGCAGTTGAAATTCTCCGCATTTATGCTAGAATAAGGGGGTAAAGATCCAAACACATTTCTAATCATCATCAAAGGAGAGATCATTCCATGAAAATCGCTGACAATGTCTATTATGTCGGTGTTTCCAACCCTACGCTGCGCGTGTTCGACATCATCATGTGCACGGAATACGGCACGACATACAATTCCTACCTGGTCAAGGGCGCTGACAAAACGGCGCTGATCGACGGTGCGCACAAGGGTTTTGAAGCGAACTTCCAGGAAAATGTCGAAGCGATCACTGATTTTGCAAACATTGATTACATGGTTGTCAACCACACGGAGCCTGACCACTCTGGCGCGATCCGTCTGGTGATCGAAAAGAATCCTGACATCGTTGTCTACGGCACGGCTGCCTGCCTGAAGAATCTGGACAATATTGTGCGTCTGCCATTCAACCGTGTGGCTGTCAAGGACGGCGACACGCTGGAATTGGGCGGCAAAACGCTGACGTTCTGCGTCTCCCCTAACATCCACTGGCCTGACACGATGATGACCTATCTGGCAGAAGACAAGATCCTCTTCAGCTGCGACTTTTTGGGCGCGCATTTCGCTGAGCCTACGATGTATGTCCACAAGGCGTACAAGAAAGAGCTCTACGAAAAAGAATTCAAGGTCTACTACGACGCCATCATGGGGCCATTTGCAAAGTTTGTCATCCGCGCGCTGGATCGCATCAAGGATCTGGACATCGCGCTGGTCTGCCCAAGCCACGGGCCTATGATCATGGGCGGCGACATCCAGGTTGCGATGGATACCTACCGCAAGTGGGCAACGCCTGAGGAAAAGACGGACAAGACGGTTGCGATCTACTACGTCTCTGCTTATGGCTACACCCGCCAGATGTGCCAGTATCTGGCAGAAAAGCTCGAAGCAAAGGGCCTTGTTGTCAGCGCCTTCGACGTGATCAAGACAGACGCTGCAGACATCGCTGCGCATCTGGAAGACGACTGCCTGGTCTTTGGCTCGCCAACGCTGAACCGCGCTGCCCTCAAGCCTGTGCTTGATGTGATCAGCTCGATCGACGCTGTCGGCGCTGCTGGCCGTCCATATGCAACGCTGGGCTGCTTTGGCTGGAGCGGCGAAGCCTGCGCGCAGCTCAACGACCGCTGCAACTCGATCAAGATGAAGCAGGTCGGCGAAAGCGTACGCAGCCAGTTCACCCCAACCGACGAAGTATGGGCACAGCTCGACACGCTGGCTGACCAGATCGCTGAAACGGTGAACAAATAATTGCCTTTTCTCGCGCCTCGGAGAAAATCCGGGGCGTTTTTTGTTTGCTTTCTCTGGCGATTTTCGTTATAGTGATAGGAGCACACCCAAAACAAAAACGGAGGTATCAGAATCAATGGAACGAAACGTTTACGACGTGCTGACAGAACGTGGCTACATTGAACAGGCCACCCACGCAGATGAGATCCGCGCGCTGCTCGGAAAGGAAAAGGTCACCTTCTATATTGGCTTTGACCCAACCGCCGACAGCCTGCACGTCGGTCACTATATCATGTTTATGGTCATGCAGCACATGCAGCAGCATGGCCATCGCCCGATCTTTCTGGCCGGCGGCGGCACAGGGATGATCGGCGACCCATCGGGACGCAGCGACATGCGCCGCGTGATGACCGTCGATATGATCGACGACAATGTGGAGCATTTCAAAAAGCAAGCTGAGCGCTTCATCGATTTTGCAGACGGCAAGGCGCTGCTCCTGAACAACGCAGACTGGCTGCGTAAACTCAACTACATCGAATTCCTGCGCGATTACGGCGCCTATTTCTCCATCAACCGCATGATCAACGCCGAATGCTACAAATCCCGCATGGAACAGGGGCTGACCTTCCTGGAATTCAACTACATGGTCATGCAGAGCTACGACTTCCTCCACCTCTACCGCGAATACGGCTGCAAGCTGCAGTTCGGCGGCAACGACCAGTGGAGCAACATCATCGGCGGTGTCGAGCTCATCCGCAAGGCCGACCAGGGTGAGGCCTATGGGCTGACCTTTAAGCTCCTGACCAAAAGCGATGGCACGAAAATGGGCAAAACCGCCGGCGGCGCCGTCTGGCTCGATGCCGACAAGATGAAACCATACGATTTCTACCAGTACTGGCGCAATGTGGCCGATGCCGACGTGAAAAAATGCCTCTCCCTCCTCACCTTCCTGCCAATGGATGAGGTCAACCGCCTGGCTGCACTGGAAGGCGCCGAGATCAACAAGGCCAAGGAGATCCTCGCTTACGAGGTCACGAAAAACGTCCACGGCACCGCTGCCGCTGAAGAAGCGCAGAAGGCTGCCCGCGCCCTTTTCGCCGGCGCAGACGAAGCCGGCTCCATCCCAACCACGGAAATGGCCAGCGCCGATTTTGAAGGCGAAGGCCAGGGCCTCCTCAACCTGCTCAAAGCCGTCGGCCTCACCCAGACCACCAGCGAAGGCCGCAGACTCGTTGAACAGGGCGGCGTGTCCCTGAACGACAACGCCGTGAGCGACGTGCACTACGCCGTCACCACCGCAGATTTCGCCGACGGTCAGCTGAAGATCCGCAAAGGGAAAAAGAAATATCACATCATCAAGCTCGTGTAAGCTTGTGCAAAACGCTCGCCTCGGCGGGCGTTTTTTGTGCGCTTGTAGCACCCAGATATTTATGATAGTATGGAGATATATTTGCAGCAAACGAACGCGGAGGAAACCATGGGCAAGCAAAACGAAAGAACAGATCAGGAAAAAATGCTTCGCAGCTCTGCGGCTGAATATCTCACCTATGTCGCCTCTACAGGTGATCAGAAAGATAGTGTGGAAATGCGCTATGAAGATGAGAACATATGGCTGACGCAGAAAATGATGGCTGCTTTGTATGATGTTGACGTTCGCACCATCAATGAACATATCAAAAAAATTTACGCCGACAGCGAGCTGACGCCAGAGGCAACTATCCGGAAATTCCGGATAGTTCAAACAGAAGGAGAACGCCAGGTACAACGGACGATCAACCACTACAATCTTCAGATGATCATCGCCGTTGGCTTTAAGGTAAACTCCGAACGCGCCGTGCAATTTCGCAAGTGGGTCAATCAGATCGCAAAGGACTACACCATCAAAGGCTGGGTCATGGACGACGAACGATTGAAACGCGGCACCTATCTGACCGACAAGTATTTTGAAGAGCAGCTCGAACGTGTTCGAGAAATTCGTGCCAGCGAGCGCAAATTTTATCAAAAGATCACCGACCTCTATGCCACAGCTATTGACTACGATAAAACCGCAGCTGCAACACGCCGTTTCTACGCCAGCGTGCAAAATAAGATGCACTACGCTGTACACGGTCACACCGCTGCAGAGCTGATCGTCAGTCGCGCCGACAGCCAGAAACCGCACATGGGTCTGACCACCTGGCAGGATGCGCCAGACGGCAAGATCAGAAAATCAGATGTGACCGTTGCCAAAAACTATCTCACCGCCTTCGAGCTCGGTCAGCTCAACCGCATGGTCACTGCGTATCTGGATTTTGCCGAAAATATGGCCCAACGCAAAATTCCACTGACCATGCAGGATTGGGTAGAACGATTGAACCGCTTTATCGAAATGTTCGAATACGGCATGCTGCAGGATGCTGGCAAAGTCAGCGCAGAGATCGCCCGCATACACGCGGAAACAGAGTTTGAAAAATATCGCATCATCCAGGATCAACAATTTCTGTCAGATTACGATCGCTTTGTACAGGAACTGGAAGGAGATTGATCGAAAACGTGATGCAAAACGCTCGCCTCGGCGGGCGTTTTTTTGTGTGTTCTCCTCTATTGCTTTTCCACAACGACAATGGCGTTATTCCATTTGTCCCTATAAGCAACACACTCTTTTCACTGCCATCCCTCGCAAGCGCTCACAAAAAAATAAGAGCACTTTTCCACGCGTGTTCCTGCGCGAAAAAAGTGCTCTTATCCAGTTTATGTCGCCTTATTCAGCCAAAAACCGCTCGAGGATCGCTGCGACCTGCGCACGCGTTGCGCAGCCTTGTGGCTGGAGGGTATCGGCGGTCATGCCGGTGATATAGCCTTTCCTTCCAGGACTAGCTCGGAGCAGCGTTTGGTCTTACTGCCAGCTTCCGTCACTCAGAGAGAAAGCGCTGCGAAATGGCAGCCACTTGAGCTCGCGTCGCTGCCCCCTGCGGTTGAAGGGTATCTGCGGTGACACCTGTTAGCAGTCCTTTTGCTACCGCCCATTGCATGGTGTCTGTTGCCCATGTGCTGACGTTTTCTGCGTCGCTGTAGGCATCGAGGCTTGCTCTTGCGCTCACGTCTTCGCCCTTGTAGGCGGCGTAGTTCATCAGGATGGCTGCGAGCTGTTCGCGGGTGATGGCGTCGTTTGGTCGGAAGGTGTTATCTTCGTAACCATTGACAACGCCGACGCTGGCTGCCCAGTTGGCGGCGGTGGCGTACCATTCGCCCTCCACATCAGCAAAGCCTGCGTCATTCGCACTTTCCACGCCTTCCAGACGCGCCAGCATGCTCACGATCATGCCGCGGGTGGTGGTGGCGTCTGGCGCAAATTCATTGGCGCTGACGCCCGTCATCAGACCATTGTCATACGCATACTGCACAGCATCCTTGTACCACGCATTCGGCGCCACATCGATAAAGATGTCGCTGACATCTGTCGCTGGTTCTTCTGGTTCTGTCCAGTCTGGATCTTCTGCGAAGGTGGCGCTGATTCGTACATCTGCGCTAGGCATCGTGAAGGTGTAGGTGCCATCGCCATTATCTGTGAGTTCCACTTCCTTGCCGTTCGCAGTAACAACGAGCTCATCCAGCAGATACGCTTCGTCAGGCGTGACTTCGATCGTCACCTTGTCGCCTTCCGTGGCGTAGCGGTCCACGGAGAGCGTGCCGTTATCGCCAACGCTCGTGAAGACTTCGTAGCTGTATTTGCCGGTGTATGGTGGCGTATCGTCGCGCCATTGTGCGGTGAAGGTGGTATCCTTCATAATTCCGACTGTTGTACCAGCAGCATAGGTCGTCGTGCCGTCACTCCAACCAAGGAAGGTGAAGTACTCATCGTTTTCCATTGCAGGAAGCGTGATTTCGTCACCAATGACAATTGTCTGACCTGTTACTGCGGCACCATGACCATTATTCTGATAGGTGACAGTGACTTTCAGAGTTTCAGGGACTTTGCTTTCATCGCCACCAGCGATCAGCTGGGTCAGCGCGTCGCTCAAAGAATTGATCGTTGAGCCACCTTCGCCGGTAGGCAGCGGATTATTCAATTTACCATCACTACCATACGATGAATTCTGTTTTGCAACGGCGCTATCAGCACTGGTCGAAGCATCGCCGACACCGCTGCCGGACGCACTCCCCAGGTTTTCTGACCACACGTTATTGGTGATCGTGCCACTGTCTGTGGTCATTTCACTGTTATCACCGATCAAAGCACCGGTTTTTTCAGTGCCATTGACAGATGCAGTTGGCATCAGTACATTGTTCTTGATCGACGTCGCTTCTTTGGTAGCATCTGTCGAAACACTGTTGCTGCCCAACAAACCGCCAACGTTGGATGTTCCGCTGACTTTTGCTGAAACGGTGCAGTTTTCAATCGTGTTTGGATTTCCCTGATCGTATTGAGTGCCTTGTTTAACATTACTTGTTCCTGCAATACCACCAACGTTAGATGTACCTGTTACTGAGCCACTGCTGGTCGAACCACTGACTTTACAATTTGTTGACAAACGTCCGACAATTCCACCGACGCCTGTGTTACCACTTACAGCGCCTTCGTTTATGCAGTCAGAAATGGTTACATCATGGAGTGATACATTACCAAGAATACCGCCTACATTACTTCCCGTCGAACTGGTAATTGTCCCGGTATTGACACAATCTTCGACAGAGACATTTGTACCTGACGAAACCACACCCATGATTCCACCAACAGATCCCGTCTGCGAAGTAACCGAGGCAGCGTTGGAGCAGCCACTCACAGTACTGTTCGAACCAACGATTCCGCCAATCCCATTAGTGCCAGAAACTGTGCAATCTGCAGAAACATTACAGTTGGTGATGCGCCCGCCTGTACCCACAATACCGCCGCAAGCTTGGCTAGTAGTACCACCTGTTACTGTGGTATCTTCCAGATTACAATTTTCAACAGTACCAGTCAAGCTGCCTACGAAAGCGCCAACATTTGACACCATATAATCTGTCGAGCTATTGATCACAGAATCCTTAATCGTCAAATTTTTTAGTGTGCCGGAAAATTTTCCAAAAAGACCTGTCGATGTATACATTCCAATGATAGAATGATTATTTCCATCAAACGTCCCTTTAAAACTGTAAATAGTAGTCAGATTTCCACCATTCCATTTCTCAGCATTTTCCGTCCAGTTCTCTGACGAAGTATCATTCATCACAATATCGTTGCCAAGATAAATTGTTGTATTTTCAAATGTGTTGTTACTCGAAATCAACGAAAGTAATCCGGCAAGTTGCGTGGCCGTCGTAATGGTGTAGCTTTCTTGTTGATTGTTGCTATCATACCAGGTGGTATCCGGTGTGATCTCTCGACTAGTACTGTTAGCGGCAAACGCCGAAACAGCGGAAAGCGGAATCATTAAACAAGCAATCAGCAGTGTCGATAATATTTTTTTCAATCTCAACTATCAACAACTCCTCTCAATTTTCACGCAACAACAACCAATGGAAGTTCCGTAATTCCATCTGAATAGGTGCTGGTAGGTTCTGTTACCCAAAGAAAGCGCCCAGAATTATCATCATTGGTAATGTAGTCATAGAAATTCTGTGTGAAATTAAAGTTACCAGCAACAAATGCGCAAATGAGCACATCTGTATTGTCTTTGAAAGTGACATCGCTCATAATTGCGCGGGTTACACATTCACTATCGATGCGGAACAAAAATTCTGCGGTGATTGCACCTTCTTCAATTTGCTGTTCCAGTTTATCCTCTGGAATATAGTTATCAATCGTCGAATTTGTAATCGTGAAGACACATGCATCCGCATGGAATTGATCATTATTGTCATAAATATCATCATTAACAACAATCGTTGCAAATGTGTCGGATACGCCATAGCTTGGATTAATGCCTCGCAAATGAGAATTCGTGATATTAAAATTTGTGTGAGATGACCAGACATTAAATGCTGTCCAGCCAAAAATATTAGAATTGTCAACTATAATCGTTGTTTCCTGATAGTCTGAGGTATGCGTTACCGGATCTTTTGTCCCGGTCAGATTGACTGAATAGCCGAAGCCTAAAATGTTGCTCTGATTGACAATCTGAATCACGCTCTGTTTAACGTCATATAAAGCAATACCACGCGCATCTCCAACAACCGCATTGGTTTCATAATCTGTAATGCGCGAATTTAACACATCTGTGTTATCAAGCTTTAAATTGCCACCGACACAACCGCCTTCCGGATACATATTGATCCCACGCGTGTCAGCCTTGATCACACAGTCTGTGAGCGTCAAATCTGGCTGCGAGCTGGTCAAAGAGATCGCATAAGCGCCGCTGGATGCTGCTGTAACGTCAACATCATTCAGCACAACGGCTTCCTGAGCTGTAACGCTCAGCGCACTTCAATTGCCACTATAAGTAATCGTCTTTCCATTCCCGTTGATCGTGATACCGTCGTCAATTTCTATGGTATCAGTGATCGTGTAATCTTTGTCGAGAGTGACTGTTCCTGATGTTGCATTGTTGATCAAATTTTGCAGATCTGCATTGTCATCTGCAAAAGCCGGAGCAGCAAAAGCGGCCATGGCAAGGGCCATGGTTGCTGCTAAAAATAGTTTCTTTCTCATAAACTTTCCTCCTTAGTCAAAATTTGCTAGGGGGGACTACGCTGTTTTTCTCAACGCTTTTTTAGCAGCCACCTCCTCTCCCGCGGGAACGAAAAAAGGACGCTGGCGGGACATAGTTGTCCCACAAGCGTCCTGGACGTTTCTGCGTGCGTGCGTGCGTGCGTGCGTGCGTGCGTGCGTGCGTGCGTGCGTGCGTGCGTAGCGATTATGGCACGAGTGGTCATGGGTGGTCCATCCTTTCTTGTGGGGTTTGCTGTTTTATTATACCACAGGTTGGAGGAGAATTTGTGCATGATTTTATGCCAGTTTGGTAAAAAATGCGCTACCATGGATTTTTTCGCTGTGCGCGCCGACACTGCGGCGTTCAGCCCATCGCGTAACACTCAGCCAACTTTGGTGAAGCTCATGCTGACGACGGCGAGCTGCATGAGCAGGAAGAGCCAGAAGCTTGGCACGGTCCAAAGGACGGGAATGACGCCCTGGCAGGTACGATTATCAGCGATATAGGCGGCGATGGCGCGGCGGTTTTTCAGCAGGACGAGGATGCCGAGGAGACCAAAACCGACGGTGACGACCATGTGCACAGGGTCCTGAAGGGGGTTCGGCAGGAGGCCGACGAAGCGGGCGAGCATGTCGCTGATGAGGAAGTTGTTGATGATGTGGAAGACGATGGCCCACTTGAAGCCGTATTCCATGGCGATGTAGCCGAGAAGCAAGCCGCAGCAGAAGGCGAAAAGGCCCTGGCTGATGTCGCCGTGGAAGATACCGAAGAGGGCGGCGGAGACAACGATGGCGAAAAGTTTGCCGTATTTGGCGAGGTTTTTCATAACGACGCCACGGAAGATGATCTCTTCAACGATGGGGCCGAGGAAGGCGGTGTAGAGGAACATGGTCAGGGTTGGCTGCATGTTGCTGAGGCTGTCAGTGGTGGTGCTGAGGGTGTAGCCCAGCTGGCTGGCGATCCATTTGATGGCTGGATCGGCGAGGATGAACAGGAGCTGGAAGCTGAAAAGCAATAGGACGCCGCTTGCGAAGACGCGAAGGGTCATGTGCCCGGTGGCGCCTGTCTCGAGGTCGCTGGCGAGTCTGCTGCGGCGGTTGGCAAGGATGAAGAGCACGCCGATGGCGAGGGCAACGAGGGAATGCAGGCCGGATTGCTGCATGATGAGGGACTGGACTTTTTCCAGGGAAATGTCGCCGTCAGCGCCCATTTCTGCGGCGGTGGCAATGATCATTGCGACGAAGGTCACGAGGGTGAAAATCAGCGTATAGATGAGGACGAAGCGATGGGTGCGGCCGAGGTTTCTGCGCACGTCGTGTTTTTCTTCTCTTGTCATGATGGTGAATCTCCTTCCGGTTATTGGTTGATTTGTTGAGCTGATGATAGCATAAAAAAACGCGACACACGAAAATGTGTCGCGAGATGTCACGCCAGGGGCGCGAAATGTCACTATGGGTGCGTGGGATGACGCGGAAGGAAGATGTTGAGCTGGTAGCGGTCGTCTGTCTGGTGGATGTCGATGCTGCCGCCATTTTTTTCGGCTTTGTCGCGGATGTTGTGGAGACCGAAGCCGTGGTTGCGGGTGTCGCGTTTGCGTGTGCGCAGGTGTGTCGGCAGCGGAGCGGCGAGAGGATTTTCCAGGGTGACGACGTAAAAGCTCTGGTTCTGGCGGATGATGATGGTCAGCCAGCGTGGGCTGGTTTCCGGCAGGCGGGCATTTTCTTCGAGGGCGTTGTCGATGGCGTTGGCAAAGATGGTGCAAAGGTCGAAGGGGGTGAGTGTGAGAGGACTGGTGAAGGCGCCGTCGATGGTGAGGGCAATCTGCGCTTTGCGCATCTGTCCGGCGCGTCCATTGAGGATGGCGTCGATGACGTCGTTGCCTGTCTGATACAGACGATAGGCGGTGTTCTGCCATTCCTGCTGGAAATGGGCAAGGTAGTCGGCGAGAGCGGCGGTGTCGCCGGTGTCACAAAGCTGGGCCATGTGGGCCATGTGGTGTTTCATGTCATGGCGAAAGGCGCGGATGTCTGCCTGGGCTTCCTTGTAGCTTTCAAAATACTGCAGCTCCATGCCGGTATACTGAGCCTGCAGGGCGCTCTGGGCTCTGTAATAGGTGGTGGTTTTCCGGCGCCAGACCATGACGAGGAAGAACACGTTCAGAAAGATCACGAGGGCGGTGAGCATGGTGACAAGGAAATCGCCGCTGGCGGTCGTGAGAACGTCGGGGTCGAGCTCGCCGTTTGTTGGATTCATGACCAGGCCCAGGAGGGTCGTCAGCAGAAAGAGAACGACGATCATCAGGCATTCACCGATGCTGAAACGAATCGCCAGTTGATCGCTAAATCTACGGCGCTGCCGCCAGACCCAAAAGATGACGAGGACGTTCATCAGCGCAGCAAGGGCATAGAGCGCATGGTCATGACCAAAAACGATGTCGACACCGAGGACGTTAAGCACAAAGACGATCACGTTCAGTGGAAAGCCGGCGATAAGTGTCAGAAAGGCGGTGGCAACCAGGGTGCGCAGCCGCGCCTGAGTGGTCAGGGAAAAGACGCAGACAAGAACATAGGCAGCCATCACGAGAATGTAGAGCGGGTCGCTGTCCAGGACGGTAGCGATGGCAAGCAAGAGCCAGGTTACGGCCGCGGCAAGCAGCCAGCGTTTCTGGGGAACGGCGCGGCGGTCCTGGGCATCCACGGCGAAGGTCACGAGCATGGTCAGGAGCAGCACGTCCAGCACTGCAACAAAGAGTCGAATCATCTGCGGCTACCTCGCTGTGCGGCTGACGTAAGTCTGAAAAGCGTTTTTGAACGCCTTCTTACGCAGGCGGCTTAGGGGGATCTGCTCGCCGCTGACAAGCAGGATCTCATTTTTATCCAGGCGAGCCACATAGCGGAAATTGATCAGATAGCTGCGATGCACGCGGAAGAAATCTTCGCCTGCGAGGGCGCGCTCGATTTCGTCGATGCCGCGGCGATCACTGAAGGCGGTGTCTTTAAGCACCACGCGCACGCGTTTGTCCTGGGCTTCGATGTAATAGATGTCCTTGACGCGCAGCAGCGCTTCAACGGGCCCGTCCTCCACATGCAGGGTAATGTGGTCTGACAGTTCTGCCCGCACAGCGGAAATGGCTTCGGTCAATTTTTCCGGCTGCACAGGTTTCACGAGGTAGCGAAAGGCTGCCACTTCGTAGCCGGTGAGTGCAAATTCATCGTGCGAGGTGATGAAGATGATATAGCAATCCGGCAGCAGCTTGCGCAGTCGTTTCGCGGTTTCGATGCCGTCGATGCCGCGCATTTCGATGTCCAGCAGGATGAGTTGGTAAGGCTGGCTCTGTTTCTGCACGGCAGCGAGCAGGGCCTCGCCGGATGTGAAGCCGTCGACGAGCATATCCAGGTCCTGATAGGTTTGGTCGATGAACAGGCGCAGTGTCTGCTGCATGTGCCAGTCATCGTCGCAGATCGCGGTTTTCATGAGGCTCTCCCCTTTCTGGGTAAAATCTTTCTCCTACAATTATATTTTGCTATGCGCAAAAGTACAAGAGGCGTTTGCACGCAAAAAATAAGAGCACTGCTCCTAAACAGAGGAGCGGTGCTCTTAAAACGATGATTATTCCCAGATGCCTGGTGTGGTGTTCTTGACACCGGCGTCTTTGGCGACGAATTTCGGATCTTTGCCGGCTTTCTTCTGGCGCATGTAGTCGTCGAGGGCCTTTTTCACGGTGCCATTGAGGCAGAACAAGGCGATGATGTTAACGATGGCCATGCAACCCATAGTGATGTCGGCCAGCGCCCAGGCGGCGTCCATCGAATTGATGGCGCCGACGAAAACCATGACGACGCAGGTGCAACGGAAAATGAAGAGGAAAATCTTATTATCGGAAATGAAACGCGCGTTGAATTCGGCGTAGAAATAGTTGCCGATCAGCGAAGTGAAAGCGAACAGCGCAACGGCTGCCGTCATGAAATGCACACCCATGCTGCCGAAAACGGTTTCGACGGCTGCCTGCACGAGAGGAATCCCGTCGAGGGCGCCATTTTTTTCATACACGCCGGAGAAAAGCACGAGGAAGCCAGTGGTCGAGCAGATGATGATGGTGTCGATAAAGACCGAGAGCACCTGCACGAGCCCCTGCTTGACAGGGTGGCTGACTTCGGAGGAGGCAGCGGCGTTTGGCGCCGAACCCATGCCGGCTTCGTTGGAGAAAAGCCCGCGCTTGATCCCCATGACCAGGCAGCTCCCGAGCATCCCGCCGAAGATAGCGCGGAAATCGAAGGCGTCGCGCACGATCATGCTGATGACTTCCGGGAACTTGCCGATATTGAAGGCAATGATGACGATACCCAGGAAGATGTAGAGCCCAGCCATGATTGGCACCAGAATCGACGACACCTTACTGATCTTGTCGACTCCGCCGAAGAAGAGCACCATTGAGATCACAGAGAGCACAATGCCGAGATAGATCGGCACGCTGGAATTTTCCCAGTCGCTGCTGTAATATTCGAAGGCAGAAACGATGTTAAAAGATTGCAGGCCATTGAACCCGTAGGCAAAGGTAAAGATGAGCAGCACAGCAAAGACCATCCCCAGCCAGCGCTTGCCCATGGCTTTTTCGATGTAATACGCCGGGCCACCTTTGAAAATGGCGCCATCGCGTTCTTTGTAGATCTGGGCCAGCGTGCTCTCTGCGAAAGCCGAAGCCCCGCCGATGATGGCCATGATCCACATCCACATCAGCGCACCAGGACCACCCGTCACAAGTGCGGTGGCGATACCGGCGATGTTACCAGTGCCAACACGCGAAGCCGTGGCAACCATCAGCGCCTGGAACGAGGAAATGGCCGCTTTGTTGGTCTTTTTTTCCATGACAACGCGGAAGGTTTCAGGGAAAAGTCGAATCTGCACAAAGCGCGTACGAATGGATAAAAACAAACCGATCACGATCAGCAATCCTACAAGAATGTAGAGATACATAAAATCATCAATCGCGACCAAGGTTTCTGTAAGTGTCATAAAATCAGTCCCCTTTTAAAATTTTTGTTGTATGTTCACTGCTGTGTTTTCACACTCAGCAGCTAGACAAACCACGCTAAACGCAAGGAAACCCGGCGGCCATGGCGTCGGGTTGTCCTATCCAGTTTTTCAACGGTGTCTGGGCATCAGTCTACCCATTCAGCACCGTACTTCTTCTGTTCACGTTTCTTGGCGAACATCAGCGTGCCAACGATGAGCACAGCGCCGACGATCCAGCAGATGAACATGTTGCGGGTGAAACCAGCAACAATGAAGGTCACGGCAGAGATCGCCGCAACGGTGATCGCGTATGGCAGCTGGGTGTTGACATGGTTCAGATGGAAGCACTGCGCACCGGCAGACGCCATGATCGTAGTGTCGGAAATTGGCGAGCAGTGGTCACCGCAAACAGCGCCAGCCATGCAGGCACTCATGGAAATGATCATCAGCTGTGGGTCCGTTTCCTGGAACGCAGCGACAACGATCGGAATGAGGATACCGAACGTGCCCCAGCTCGTCCCGGTGGCAAACGCCAGACCGCAGCCAATGAGGAAGATGATCATTGGCAGGAAGTTGACCAGCGCGCCGGCAGAATTTTCGATGATGCCTGCAACATAGGTGGAAGCGCCCATGCTGTCGGTCATCGCCTTGAGGCTCCAGGCAAAAGTCAGGATCAGGATTGGTGCGATCATCGCTTCAAAGCCCTTTGGCACACATTCCATGAATTCGGTGAAAGTCATAACACGGCGTGCCATGTAGAAAAGCAGCATGAAGATCAGCGCAAAGAACGAGCCAACGGCCAGACCGACAGACGCGTCAGAGTTGGAGAAGGAATCGACAAAGCCCGTGCCGGCAAAGAAACCGCCGCTCCAGATCATACCGACAACGCAGCAGACGATGAGCACAAGAACAGGCACCAGCATATCGACAAGGTGACCGCCCTCTTCCTTGACCTCACCTTCGAAGCCTTCATATGGACGCTCACTCGTCGTGTAGAGATCGCCCTTAATGGCGTTGAGCTCGTGCAGCTCCATTGGACCGTAGTCCGCATGCAGGACAGAGATCAGAATGATGAACGCGATCGTAAAGAGCGCATAGAAATTGTAAGGAATGCACTGGATGAAAAGCGCGATCCCATTTTCTTCGCCAGGCACAAAGCCCGACACCGCAGCCGCCCAGGAAGAGATTGGCGCGATGATGCAGACAGGCGCTGCCGTCGAGTCAATCAGATAAGCGAGCTTAGCGCGAGAGATCTTGAATTTGTCAGTGACAGGACGCATAACACTGCCGACGGTAAGGCAGTTGAAATAGTCGTCGATGAAGATCAGAATCCCCAGGCCGATCGTCGCCAGCTGCGCGCCGACACGATTCTTGATCTTCGTCTGTGCCCAGCGGCCAAACGCCGCCGACGCACCGGATTTGTTCATCAGCGAGACAACAATCCCCAAAATGACCAAGAAGATAATGATACCTACATTATAAGGATCCGAAAGGACCGCGACGATCCCTTCCGAATATACGTGGTTGATCGTTCCCTCAAAGCTGAAGCCGGAATACAAAAGCCCGCCAGTCAGCACCCCGATGAACAGCGAGCTGTACACTTCCTTCGTGACCAGCGCCAGAGCGATCGCCACGATCGGTGGAACCAGTGCCCAGAACGTCTCCTGCACCGACTCGGCCGTCGTCGTGAAGGCAGCAAACAGCAGAACAGCAACCAGCGCGACCAACGTCACAATCGTGCCGATGCCAAATTTTTTCTTCGATGTTGACATACCGTCTAACCCCCTAAGCCTAAGTTGTGTGAATAAATTTACAAAGATATTTCATATTGTACACGCTGCGCTCACATTTGACCAGAGGCATTGATACACATAAGAAATTACTATCAAATTCCGCTCACTGTTCTAGAACAGAAAAAGCGCAGCACAATGGCTGCGCATCAATGATCGGTGCTTATTTCTTCCTGATCGGAATCCAAACCTCGCTGTAGTAGTTCTCGTCGTGGATGCCGGCTGGATAGTTTGCGGCGTTGTCGTAGCGTTCGACGTTGATGCCTGCTGCGATCTCGTAGGTGCCGTTGGCTGGGAGCCATTCGGAAAAGATCTGTTTGTTCACGACCTGCATGGTTTCGGCCATTTTGCCGCGGCAGGGGAACACGGCCCAGGTGTGGGCAGGGATGGTGCGAGTTGTGAAGCCATCGGGAATGGCGACGGCTGGATTGTAGGGATCGGCGATGAGATAGTCGAACTGGTCTCCTTTCATCTCGGCGTCAATATTGATGCCGTAGAGGCCGCGCACGGTTTCTGCGCCGCCGGCAGCGAAATGCTCCTGCCAGAATGCCGGCACTTTCGTTGGGCCTTCCTCGTAGCTGAACGTCTCTGCACGGCAGAGCACGGTGAATGCGTCTTTCTTTTCAATGCGATATTCCATGTTTCTTCCACCTTCCAATGAGAGTTTGATCACAAGCGGCGCAAAGGAAACAACCGTGCCGCCGCTTTTGCGTAATGCGGTCGGAGTAACGCCATGGAAGCGGGTGAAGGCTTTCGTGAATCCATCCGGCGAATCGTAGCCAAAATCCAACGCGATGTCGATGATCGACCGATCGCTCGCGAGCACTGCCAATCCGGCCTGCGAAAGGCGTCGCTTGCGAATGTACTCACCAACGCTCATGCCGCAGAGCATGGCGAATCCGCGCTGGAAATAAAACGGCGAGAGCGTCGCTGCGCGGGCGATCTCTTCCACGCTGAGCGGTTCTGCGAGATGGTCTTCGATATAGCGGATGGCTGCACTGATGCTTTCACTCCAGGTCATGGCTTCTCCTCCTTCTGCTCTCATTGTAGGCAAAAGGCCGGGCGTTTGCCCGACCTTTGCTGCTTTCTTTTGTCCGAAAAGATTAAATATCTCTGTGATGGAACTGTTTTTCGCCGCTGGCGTAGTCGGCTACGATCTGGCCCTGGCCGAAAAGTTTGTATTTGTAGGTGACGAGACCCTCCAGGCCGACGGGGCCGCGGGCGTGGATCTTGCCGGTTGAAATGCCAACTTCGGCGCCGAAGCCGTAGCGGAAACCGTCGGCGAAACGTGTGGAACAATTGTGGTAGACGCCGGCGCTGTCGACCATCTGCAGGAAACGCGCAGCGGTGGCGGCGTCCTCTGTGAGGATGGCGTCGGTGTGGTGGGAGCCGTAGGTATTGATGTGGCGGATCGCTTCTTCCACGCCGTCTACGAGCTTGACGGAGCAGATGAGATCGCCGTATTCGGTGGCAAATTCGTCCTCTCCCATCACGTCCATGCTGACGATCTGTGCCGCTTCTTCTGTGCCGCGCAAGGTGACGCCGGCAACTGCGAGCGCAGCGGCAGCTTTTGTCAAGAACGCACTGGCGATGGCGCGGTCGATGAGCAGCGTTTCCATGGCGTTGCAGGCTGCAGCGTACTGGGTTTTGGCGTCGACGATGATCGGCAGCGCTTTTTCCTGGTCGCAGGCTTTGTCGGCGTACACATGGCAGATGCCTGAGGAATGGCCCATCACCGGAATCTTGGTATTTTCCATGATGTAGCGGACAAATTTGTTGGAGCCGCGCGGGATCAACAAATCCACATCCTGGTCGCAGGCGAGGAGCTCATCGATCTCGCTGTGGGCTTCGGCCTGCAGCAGGCAGCTTTCCGGCAGACCGGCGCGGATCACCGCGTCCTTGATAAGGTTGAAGAGCACGCGGTTGGTGTTTGCCGTCTCCTTGCCGCCCTTGAGGATGGCGCAGTTGCCGCTCTTCACACAAAGGGACGCGATCTGCACAAGCGCGTCCGGGCGCGCTTCAAAGATCACGCCAATGACACCGATCGGCACTGTGGCACGATAGAGCGTCAGATTTTCGTCAAGCTCGCGGGCGAGGGTGATCTTATTGAGAGGATCTGCGAGCGTTTCCAGCTGGCGCAGGCCGCTGATGCAGTCGCGCAGCTTGCCGTCGTCGAATTTCAGGCGTTTGCGCGTCGCGCCAGTGACACCATTTTCGTCAGCAGCAGCGAGATCCTGCGCATTGGCAGCGAAAATCTCCTCGCGATGCGCTTCCAGCGCGAGGGCGATCTGTTCCAGCGCTGCGTTGCGCGCTTCATTCGTCGATGCGGCCAGCGCCGGCGCAGCCAGCTTCATGCGACGGGCTTCTTCTTTGATATTCATAGGAAAACCTCCTTATGATCGATCGATGGGATTTTTCTCATAGTACCACAAAACTTGGCGCATGTCTCGCCAGGTTTATGGACTAATCTTATTTCTCGTCTGATTCACACATCAGTTGAGACAGCAGATAATCGATATTCGTGGAGTATTGAGGATGTATCCCTTGTGCATAGGCATCGAGGTACGCCTGACATTCTTTGACAATCTGATTGACATTTTGATAGATCACTCTTTGGATGAGCATTGCATATTGATTTCCTTCTGTGCGGTAGCGACGAAAATATTTCTTCTGGACCGGAAACATTTTTATATAATGCAAGCCATGCCTGCGCTGAGCACGTGTCGTCGATCTTGTCGGAAGCGGAAAATATTGTTCCTTTGGCGCTGAGGCCGAAATATTTGAACGCAGTGGAATAGCAAAATCATGCTTCATCCCTTTATAAGTCAATCTCAAAACAAGCACATATGGACGATTTGTTTTCGTCAACACTTCACCATCGGCTTCATATTTTTCAAAGAGCTTTTCGTCAATTTTCACCAGCCTCATTTGAACACCTCATTACAAAATAAGGGCTCACCATTCGGCAAGCCCTTCGCACATGTGAGCAATATTCTACATTTTAGGCACCCCGTCGCTCGCGGAGGTGAAACATACACGTTCATGATATTCTTGCCGTCATGAACGGCGAACTTTTGTTCATTATCATTATACTAGATGGCGGAATCCCACGCAACGTAAAATCATCATCACTCCACAAAAAAGCACCAACGTCGACAATGACGTTGGTGCTATGCGCTTTATTTCGTGAAAACGAACTGCTTGTCGTCATCAAGCGCGACCTTGATGGTGTCGCCAGCCTGATACTGTCCGGCGAGGAGCGCATCGGCGAGCGGATCTTCGATCTGATTCTGGATAGCGCGGCGCAGTGGACGGGCGCCGAATTCTGGATCGTAGCCAACCTTGGCGAGCTCGTCAAGCGCTTCGTCGCTGAGCGTGATGGAAAGATCGCGGTCGGCGAGACGCTTTCTGAGATCCTTCATCATGATGCCAACGATCTGCTTCAATTCGTCTGCAGTCAGTGGATGGAAGACGACGATGTCGTCGATACGGTTCAAGAATTCTGGGCGGAAGGCTTTCTTCAGATTGTCCATGACTTTTTCCTTCATGGTCTCGTAATCTGCCTCGGCCTGATTCTCATCAGCGCTGGTGAAACCGAGGGTCTTGCTGTTCATGATGGCCTGGCTGCCCAGGTTCGAGGTCATGATGATGACGGTGTTCTTGAAATCGATGACGCGGCCCTGGCTGTCGGTCAATCTGCCGTCGTCAAGCACCTGCAGCAGAATGTTGAAAACATCTGGATGCGCTTTCTCGATCTCGTCGAGGAGGATCACGCTGTATGGTTTGCGGCGCACAGCTTCTGTGAGCTGACCGCCTTCATCGTAACCGACATATCCTGGAGGTGCACCGACGAGACGGCTGACGGCGAATTTCTCCATATATTCGCTCATGTCGATACGGACCATGGCGTTCTCGTCATCGAAAAGGGCTTCGGCGAGTGCCTTTGCAAGCTCTGTTTTCCCAACACCGGTAGGCCCGAGGAAGAGGAAGCTGCCGATCGGACGCTTGGCGTCCTTGAGGCCGCTGTGCGCACGACGCACAGCCTTGCTGACGGCGGTGACTGCTTCTTCCTGGCCGATGACACGCTCGTGCAGGATCTCTTCGAGACGGAGCAGGCGCGCGCTGTCTTCTTCGGTGAGCTTGGTCACTGGCACGCCGGACCAGTTGGAAACGACCTCTGCGATATCGTCGGATGTGACGACCTGATGCGTGGTCTTGTTCTGTTTGTCCCAGGCCTCGCGCGCTGTCGTCAATTCTTCCTGGATGCGTTTTTTCTTGTCGCGAATCTCTGCAGCTTTTTCAAATTCCTGTGCCTGGATGGCAGCTTCCATTTCGCCGCCGAGGGCTTCGAGCTGGCTCTCCATCTGCTGGATGGTTTCCGGCGCAACATTGTGGCGCAATCTCACGCGCGAGCAGGCTTCGTCGACGAGGTCGATGGCCTTGTCTGGCAGCTGACGGTCGTTGATGTAACGATCCGAGAGCTTAACAGCGCTGACGATCGCATCATCCTGGATCTCAACCTTATGGAAGGCCTCGTATTTATCCTTGATGCCGCGCAGGATCTCGATCGCATCATCGACCGTAGGTTCATCGACAGTGACCGGCTGGAAACGACGTTCCAGTGCGGCGTCCTTTTCGATGTATTTGCGATACTCATCCAGCGTGGTGGCACCGATGACCTGTAGATCGCCGCGGGCAAGCTCCGGCTTGAGGATGTTGGCAGCGTCGAGAGAACCTTCAGCAGAGCCGGCACCGACAATGGTGTGCAGCTCATCGATGAAGAGGATGACATTTTTCTTGCTCTTGACCTCTTCGATGATGTTCTTCACACGCTCCTCAAAATCGCCGCGGTATTTGCTGCCGGCGACAAGACCACCCATGTCAACGTTGATGATCTCTTTATCCTTGAGCAGCTCTGGCACCTCGCCGGCGACGATGCGCTGTGCCAATCCTTCAGCGATCGCCGTTTTACCGACACCAGGCTCGCCAATAAGCACTGGATTGTTTTTCGTGCGGCGAATGAGGATCTGGATCACTCGCTCGATCTCCTTGGCACGTCCGATGACTGGGTCGATCTTTCCTTCCTTCGCCATCTGATTGAGATTGCGGCCGTATTCTTCGAGGGCGCTCTGCTTGCTGCCAGCTTCCTGCCCGCCATATTCATCCGCTGGCATGCCATTCATGCCACCGTAGTTCTGCTGACGAGGCTGACCGAAAACACCGCCGCCATAGTGGCCGTTGACTTCGCGGATCACCTGCTCCAGCGTGATGCCCTGATCAGCGAGCGCCTGAAAGGCGACGCCGTCGTTCGCCTGCAACAGCGCGATCAGCAGATGCTCTGTGGCGATGCTGTTCATGCGCAGACGCACAGCCAGATTCCAGGCGATCTCAAAGCAACGTTTTACGCGCGGCGTGTACGCCAGCTGGCTGGCGCGAACAGGTTCTCTGCCCTCACCGACCATGCTGAGAATGTCCTGGCGGGTTCTTTCAGGATCGACGTGCAGATTTTTCAGCACACTGGAGCCGATCCCGCCAGCTCGCATGATCCCCAGGAGCACATGCTCCGTACCGATCATGCGGTGTTTCATATTGATGGCCTCTTCCTGGGCATAAGCCAGCGCCATCTTTGCGTTTTCTGTAAAGTTAAAAGTTGCCATATATGGTCACTCCTTCTTGAGGATGGTTATTTTTTATTGTTTTTGCGCTCAGTCTGTTGAGCCGTCGCCATTTTCCGCCGCTTCCAGCGCACGGATCGCATCGCGCAGCTGCGCAGCTTCTTCAAAATTCTCCGCTGTAATCGCGCGCTGCAGTTCTGACTCGAGATGCGCTTTCGCACTCACTGGTGCAGCTTCTGCGGCAGATGCTTCCGCAGGGATCGTTTCCGCAGCATCACTGTGCAAACGCTGCATGAGTGGTGGCAGCGCATCCTTGAAATGATCGTAGCAGGCGTCGCAGCCAAGAAAGCCGTTGCGCTGGAAATCGTCCCAGCTCATGCCGCATTCCGGACAAACGTCGACGGCCTCCGCCATTTCCTGCGCAGGCAAGCGCTGGCTGTCCGCCTGAAAGAATGGTGCCAGCATCTGTGCCAGGGACGAACCAAAGATTCCGTCTGCAAAAAAGTCGTTATGGAAAAACGATGCGAACGGATCCCTGCCGCCACGCTCCCGCGCTGCACATTCTGCACAAAGGTGCTCGCTGTGAGAGACGCCGTTGATGATAACCTGTTTATGAACAGTCGCCTCGCGCTGTCTGCATTTTTCACATAACATAGGTCATTACTCCTTTTCATTGTTTTGTTTTCTATCGTGATCTGCATCCTCATCGGCAGACGCAGTTGAATTTCCACCATTTTGTGAGCCGATGCTCATATGCGCCAATAGCTGGACCATCAGCTGCGCACGCATCTCGCCTGTCGAAAGCGAACGCAACGGTCCAAGCACGCGCTCTTTCATGATCGCCGAGAGCAAGGTGCCGACATCTGGCGGCAGAACTTTTTCTTCCACCAGATAAGTCAGAATGCTCTCCGCCTGTTTTTCTGACAGGCTCTGACCTGCCTTTTCCATCAACGGGCGGAAATCATGGGCGCCATCGAGGTGGATCTGATGGATCCGCACATAACCACCGCCGCCGCGGCGCGTCTCTACCACATAGCCGTTGGCTGGCGTAAAACGCGTCTGCAGCACATAATTGATCTGGCTTGGCACACAGCAAAATTTTTCTGAGAGCACACTTCTCTGAACAACCAGAACACCTCCATCCGACTGGTCCAACAATGTTTTCAAATATTTTTCTATATCCTGGGACAAGCTGCCCATTTTTCTCACCTCACTTCGATCGTTTGTTCATTTGACCTTGTTTGACCTTACGTTTATTATTATAGCGTGCCGCTCGGAATTGTAAAGATCAAAGATTGGTCAAATTGTGCATGTAATCGTTTATAATCAAATTTATTCAACTTTATTTATCATTATTTACTCGCTATCGACTTTTTTGACCTTTTCTGATCTTCCTTTCGATTTTGCCAGCAGCGCGCGCTTGTGTTATCATAGAACCATCAATTTCTAACAACGGGGTGTCTCACCTATGAACGACATCATCAAGCAAAAGCTTGCAACCCTGCCGACGAATCCCGGCGTCTATCTTATGAAAGATAAAGACGGCAAGATCATCTACGTCGGCAAGGCGATCAATCTGAAAAACCGCGTGCGTTCTTATTTTCGCGCGCAGCCAAAAGAAGCAGTGAAAACAAAGGCGCTCGTGCGTCACATCGAGGATCTGGAATACATCATCGTCGACAACGAGACAGAAGCGCTGGTGCTCGAATGCAATCTGATCAAAAAATACCGCCCAAAATACAACATCAACCTCAAGGACGGAAAAACCTATCCCTACTTGCGCATCACCAAAGAGGATTATCCGCGCATCTTCGTGACGCGACAGGTCATCCGCGACGGCTCCCGCTACTTCGGCCCCTACACAAACGTCGGCGAATTGCGCGACTCCCTGGAGCTCACGCATCGCATCTTTCCTTTTCGCACATGTAGCAATGCGCAGTTCAACAAAGCCATGAGTTGTCTCAATGAACATCTCGGACTCTGCAAGGGGCCGTGCGTCGGCCATATTTCCAAAGACGACTACAACGCCATGATCGAGCAGGTCGCAGATTTTTTTAACGGCCATACAGCGCCTGTGCGCCATCGTCTCGAGCAGGAAATGCTCACCGCCTCCGACGCTCTCGATTTTGAGACAGCCGCTCAGAAGCGCGATCAGATCCGCGCCATCGACGCCATCAGCGATCGCCAGAAAGCGACCAGCCAAAGCGCTGGCAACCACGACCTCGTGGCAATGGCGCGCAACGATCTCGGCGCCATGATGCAGGTATTTTTCGTGCGCGGCGGAAAAATTCTCGGTCGCGAGTCCTACCCGCTCCATGCCAGCAAGGACGACAGCGACGAAGAAGTATTCTCCAGCTTTATGAAGCAATTCTATCTCGAGCAGGAAGCCGTGCCGCGAACGATCTACATCGACCAGCATTTTGACGACGAGGAAACCCTGCAACAGCTGCTCAGCGAAAAACACGGCGCGAAAGTGCAGTTCCACGTCCCAAAGCAAGGCCAAACCCGCGCCCTCATGGATCTCGTCCGGCGCAACGCCGAGGAAGCGCTGACCAAGCGCATCGTCGCCGGTGACGTTGCTCGTGAGCGCACAGAAGGCGCGCTCGTCGATCTCAAAGACTATCTCGGTCTCGATCATCTGCCCAACCGCATCGAGTGCTATGACATTTCCAACATCCAAGGCACCGACTCCGTCGCCTCCATGGTCGTTTTTGTCGCCGGAAAACCAGCCAAAAGCCAGTACCGTCATTTTAAGATCAAAACCGTCGAAGGACCAAACGACTTTGCCAGCATGTACGAAGTCATCACCCGCCGCTTCAGCCACGCCACCAAAGAGCTCGAAAGCGGCATGAAAATGGGCAAATTCGCCTGGCTGCCAGATCTCGTCATCATCGACGGCGGCAAAGGCCAGCTCGGCTACGCCCGCCGCGCCATGCGCGAACAGGGCTACGCACACATTCCAACCTTCGGCCTCGCCAAGCAGGAAGAACTTCTCTTCAAAGAAAACGAAGACGAACCGATCGTCCTGCCGCGCCAGTCCAACGCCCTCTATCTCATCCAGCGCGTGCGCGACGAAAGCCACCGCTTCGCCATCACCTACCACCGTTCTCTGCGCGGCAAGCGTCAGCTCGCTTCCATACTCGACGATATTCCCGGCATTGGAAAAAAACGCAAGGAGAATCTCTTGACCCACTTCGGTTCATTTAGTAAAATTCAAAGTGCAGACATCGATGCGCTCGCAGAAGTTCCCGGCATCAGCCGCGATCTCGCTGAGACCATCCACACCTACCTGAAAACCCACCAGGATCTTCAGGCGCGTCTGCGACGAAAGCAATGACCTCTTGAAAGGAGTTATTCTATGAAATCACTGATTGTTCATCTTCTGAGCTACTGTCTCGGGCTGTATCTCACCGCCCAGCTCGTGCAGGGACTCTACTTTGATACCATCGCAGCGCTTGTGCTCGGTGCCGTCGTTCTCACCATCGTCGACGCCGTCGTCAAACCGATCGTCACCGTACTCACGCTGCCGCTCAATTTTCTCACCCTCGGCCTCTTCACCTTCGTGATCAACGGCTTCATGCTCAAGATCACCAGCCTCTTCGTGCCAGGCATGGCCGTCGGCGGATTCTGGGCAGCCACCTTTGCCGCTCTCGTGCTCACCATCATCAGCGGCGTCATCAACTGGCTCGTCAGCGACTGAGCAAACTGCATACAAAAAGCGGACCGCATGTGGTCCGCTTTTTAATTTTGTTCCTCTTCAAGATGAAATACCAACGCATCAGAATTTCTCTTTCCATAAACGATGCGCAGGATCAAAATTATTTTTTCCTTGTGCTGTGGCAAATAATATAAAATATAATGGTTGACGCATTTCTTTCTAATTTCTATATCTGAAAGAAAATCATTTTTAACCAAAACGCCACTCTCTGGAAACAAACAGGCTTCCTGTATCGTTTCCTCGATGTCATCCAAAAAATCTCTGGCCGCTTTCTTATTGACAAGCTCCATTGCCATGTAACGAACGATCTCATCAAGGTCATCGCTGGCCTGTTGTGTCAACTTGAAATTATAGCTCATACTTATTCCTCAACGCTGACAGCGTCTGCGGTCCGTCCACGATCTTTCCTTCCTGCAGATCTTTCAGCCCACGGAGCACCGCCTGGGCCTCAACAATCTGCTGCATCGTGCGCTCGTAGTATTCGATATCCATCACCACAAGCCGACCATAGCCATTTTTTGTCACAAAGACTGGGCCATTTTCCTCGGCACAGCGCCGCTCGATCTCAACTGTATTTTTCAATTCTCGCATCGGAACGATCTGCATGATTATCGCCACCTTTCTTATGCCTTTATATTACACCAAATTCAGCCACAGTGCAATCACCAGTGAAAAAGCGGATTGCACAATATCATTTCTCAAAAAACGGATTTTTTCAGCGAATTGAAAGCTTTTCTGCGCGCATTCATCAAAAAATCGCCAAAATTTGAAGAATGGTCGTGTGCTTTTCCTGAAATCTGCAAAAATCCGCGATTTTTTCGTGATGACGCGCAAAAGGCCGCGGAATTGCGGCCTTTTGATTTAGCAGCGGATGAGATGCAGCGCGGCTTCGATGTCTTCTTCGCGCACGTAGAAGATGGTGGTCAAGCGTAGCGTATGATGATTGCCCACCGCGCCAATGGCAGATGCGTTCAATGCGCCTGGTCTGGAATAGTCTTCTACCTTCATTTTATATTCGATGCCGTGCTGAGCGAACGCTTCCTGGATGCGAAATTTTTCTTCTGGATTTGTCGTTGAGTAAAGCTCGACCATGCGTTTTTTCCAAAAAACCATGAGATTTCACTCCGTTACTTTCTCCACAGCGCTCCGATCCCTTCCAATATCAACGCCACAAACGCCATCATCGCCAACACGCAGAGCACCCAACCGACGATACCGAGGACTTTGCGGCTGCGTCGGTGCTGCGCACTCAGCCATTTGGATGCAAATCCTGCGGCAGCACCGCTGGCGAGCAGCACGACAGCAAGTGGCAGCAGATTGTCCTCGATCAGCCCCCAAAATGGCGGCATCTGATCACGCACATTCTCCAACGCCTGTAATCTGGATCCAGTTCGCATCTTGTCTCCCTCCATTCTCCTTTTTTACAAAAAAGCAGCTGTCAGAATTGGCAGCTGCTTTTCATTATCCTCAGGCTTCAACCCCAGGCATGCAGGCAATTTCTTCTGGGGTCAGCGCGTCGGTGTTATTGTTTTCAAGTGCTTCTTTCATGTGGACAACATCCACCGCATCCGCTTCCGGCACAGTCAGCACTTCATGACGGGTGCCATCTTTTTCGGTAGCAACGAGTACGCCGTCTTCAACGGTGAACACGCAGGCATTGACTGGAAAATCGAGTTCGAAGGTCACATAGTCCAGTGCGTCGTCACCGATCTTAAAGAAATAAAGTCTGTTTGGATCGTTCACGAACGGGCCTGTCAATCCTTGGGTGTAGTACAGATAGCCGTTGGCGATGGTATAGTCGGTCGAGAAATTAAAGCTCTTTACATAGGTCAATTCTGCTGTATTTTCTATGTTATCAAGATCCGGAACCAGGAAAAGGCCCACATCACCATTGCCCATTGCACCAGTACGACCAACAGTCACCGTATCCTGACCGTTAATTGTTTTCTGGCCGCCCAGATAATAATACATGAACCAGCTAGGATCAGATGGCCAGCCCGCACCTTCATTAATACCTGTCAGATACACAATCTTGCCGGTCTTTTCGTTGACCGCCTGAACATAAACATTGTTGACAGTTTCAATATCCCCGCCAAAACCCATTTTATACGTCCAGTCGCTGGTTTCTTCTGCCGGCTGTTCACCAGTCGTAATGGTGACGGTACGGGTGTCATTGTCCCATTTCACCACCCCGTAAAGTTCCATGAAATCACGCGCTGGCAGATAGGTGCGATCGTTCAGGAGCGTTGGGCGCGTATCGAAAGTGCCTGGCTTGCCGTTGGCGAAATAATTATCTGCGCCAACTGTCAGTGTCACATCCACTTCACCGTCACCACTGCCAATATGAATCGTACCGTTGTTCCAACTGGTTTTATACCCCAATGTCTCACTCACCAGACGCAGTGGGACCATGGTGCGTCCGTCAGAGGTGATGAATGGCTGTCCGATCTCTTCATTAGATTCGACAACTTTGTCGTTGATCACCAGCGTGAGATCGGTGGATGCAACATCCACAGCGGCAAACGCCGGCACGGCGAGACTTGCTGCCATAACGCCAGTCGTCAGCGCGGCGATGAATTTTCTATTCTTCATATGTTCGTCCTCCTTAATTGAAACTAAACTACTTACTTAAATTATACCATATTTTCCGACAATTTTCTCACTGAACCTGTAACTGTCATCTTTTGTTTGAACCAGATTTTGCACTAAAAAGCGCTGGTGACGAACAGCCGCGCCGCTCGTCGCCAGCGTATGATTCATGTTATTCTTCCCAGGCCATCAGATCGAACACATGCTCGGAGCCGTCTTTTTCAGTCGCGATCAGGCTGCCATCCTTCACGCTGAGTGCGCAGGCATTGATGGCAAAATCGACTTCCTGCGTTTTGACCGCGTCGTCGCTGCCGATCTTGGCGATGTGAAGCGCATTTGGATTGATCGTCCAAGGACCGCTCATAATGCCATCGGTGTAATAGAGATATCCGTCAGCGATGGTGAAATCGGTGCCGTTGTGAACGTAGTCAACCGCTGTCAGTTCGCCGCCCTGGCTGAGCGCGTCAATATCCGGTCCGGCAAAGATGCAGACTTCGTTCATCCCCATCGCGCCGCCGCGGCCGACGGTCACATAGAGCTTACCATCGATGACTTTGCTGGTGCCGACGTAATGAGAAACGTCATCCACCGGATCAGAAAGGATTGGGTATTCTTTCTCTGCGCCAGTGAGATAGACCGTTTCGCCGGTCTTTTCGTTGGTCGCTACAACGTACTGCTTGTCCTGAGTGTCAGCGGTGTTGCCTGCGCCAATCTTGAATGTCCAGTCGGTGGTCTCTTCGATCTGGGATTTTGGATCCAGCGTTACAGTAACAGTGCGCGTATCATTGTCCCAGACGATGTCGCCGTAGAGCTCTGTGAAATCACGCGCTGGCAGATAAGCACGGTCGTTGATCATTTCCAGCGGTCTGCTGAAATTCCCGCTCACGCCATTGGCTGTGTATGCGGTGTCGCCGATCTGCATTTCCACATTCACCAGCCCGCCGGCACCGGTGACAACGACGCTGTGATCGGTATTGTCCCACATCACGCCATAGCCCAGTTCTTCGGTGACCAGACGCAGTGGAACCATCGTACGGTTTTCAGTGGAGATAAATGGCTGGCCGATCTTTTCGTTCGTCTCAATGGTCTTGCCGTTGATGACGAGCGTCAGATCTGTCGAAGCCACTTCAAGCGCTGGATAGGATGTCGCAAAAGCTGGCACGGCAAGGCTCATCGCCATGATACTAGTCGTCAGCGCTGCGGTCAGTTTTCTACTCTTTTTCATTTTCAGTTCCTCCTTTTCAAAAACAATGTTTATTACATTTATTATACCATATTTTATGGACATTTATCCATTTCCGGAAGAACTGTCACCAATTTGTCTGGAACCGATTTACAACATTGACAAAACGCAAACAAGAAACGCGACGATTCCTCGCCGCGTTTGTCTGAGATTATTATTTGTTCGCGCGTTTTGGATTGGCTGGGAACCATCCTCGGGCGACGCGTGCTTCCTGTTCGGCCACTTCATGGATACCCCAGAGCGCGGAGAATCCGAAAAGCGCGATGGCGGTGTTGAGCATGGTATTCTTCACGCGCAGGCTCACTGCCACACACAGCGCGCCGATGGCGCCGAAAAGCGGCATGCACATTTTACGGCCGAGATGATATTCGCCCTTGATGACGATCGGATGCCAGACGCCAATGATGAGAAAGGACAAGGCGCCCAATACGATCCCTTTGAAATTCATGGTTTTCCTCCCTATCTGCAAATGATCCGCTACATACAAAACATCCCGGATCCTGCGATCCGGGATGAAAATTATCCCTTAGCGATTTCTGTTTTTCAGGAAATCTGGAATGCGCACGTCGTCATAACCGCCGCTGTGACGCTGGCTCGTGCGAGCGCTGCCGCTGTTACGGCTGGAGCCTGCGCTCTTGGATGGAGCGGTTGCACGGAAAACGGGTTCTTCCGGCTGACGTTCAAAGCCGGTGGCGATAACGGTGACTTTGATGTCGTCCTTAGCACCTGGATCATCGATAACACCGAAGATGACGTCTGGTTCGCCGCCGGTGGCATCGTTGATGAAGTCGACTGCTTCCTGGGTTTCGATCAGGGTTGGATTCTGACCGCTGATGTTGATGAGGAGCGCAGTAGCGCCTTCGATGCTGGTCTCCAGAAGTGGGGAAGAAATAGCAGCCTTGGCTGCAGCCACAGCGCGGTCTTCGCCCTTGCCGACACCAACGCCCATGAGCGCGGTACCGGTGTTCTGCATGGTGGAGCGTACGTCAGCAAAGTCAAGGTTGATCATTGCATTCTTGGTGATGGTATCGGCGATACCCTGTACGCCCTGACGCAGAATGTCGTCGGCGTATTCGAACGCTTCCTTCATGGTCATTTCCTTGCTGGCGATCTCCAGCAGGCGGTCATTTGGAATGGTGACAAGGCTGTCTACCTTATCGATCAGTTCTTCAATGCCTTCGAGGGCATTTTTCATGCGCTTGCGCCCTTCAAATTTGAATGGCTTGGTGACGACGCCGATGGTCAGCGCACCCTGGCTCTTGGCGATCTCTGCAACAACAGCTGCAGCGCCAGTGCCGGTGCCACCGCCCATACCAGCGGTGACGAATACGAGGTCTGCGCCTTCGAGTGCCTGAGCCAGCTCTTCGCGGCTTTCTTCGGCAGCCTTCTGGCCAATCTCAGGGTTCCCGCCAGCGCCAAGGCCGCGGGTCAGCTTCACACCGATCTGGATCTTGGTATCAGCATTGGACTGAGCCAGGACCTGAGCATCGGTATTTGCTACGATAAATTCTACATTGTCTACATTGGTTGCAATCATGCGCTCTACGGCGTTGCCGCCGCCGCCGCCCACGCCGATTACTTTGATCACGGCGACGTTATTGTTCTTATCATCGAGTTGGAACATCCACGATCCCTCCACACAAAATTTCTAGCCTTATTGTATAATAATAACCTATATTGCAAGTTCTTGCAAATATTTTTCTCTTATCGAGGCGTTTTTGCCTAAATTGTAGTCTTTTCTACGAATTCTCAGGTCCCTGTTCCGGACGTTGCACCATATCCGGTGTCATATCCGCTCTGATTGTAGCCGTTGGTGTAGCCGCCGGACTGGTCATAACCAGTACCGTAGCCATACGACGCATTGCCGTCCCCTGTCTGACCATAATCTGCTGTCTGGGCGCTGCCGTTATTGCTGCTGGCAGCTGCGGAATTCTGACTGCCGCTTGCTGTCGCTGCGCTGTTTGCGTGCGACTGCTGGCTGCTGCTCGTGGCAGCTGTGTTACTGTCGCTGTTCTCTGCGTCTTCGTCGTCCAGGTATTCTGAAACGTCAATGTTGTCGTAGCCTTCGAGAACGACGACCGGCGATTTCTCGTAGCGGATATCGATGGCCTCGATCGGTTCATCGATGATGCCCGAGAGGATGACCTGGTCCATGATATCGTTCAGGTTCGCCATGCGGGCATCGATATTGTCGACGCCGCCGATGCGGATCTCAATGCCCTGGCTGGTGTACGCAAGAATGTTGTTGCGATCCTTGATGTTGATCTCCTGGATCATCGAAAGCAGATCATCGGAGCAGGCGTTGACGACTTTAAGGATATCTGAAAATCGTGCGTTGTCCTTGAACGCTTCGCCTGGCGATGGCACTTCGTCCATCGAGAAGCCGGTGATGAGCGGCAGGCTCTGGTTGGTCAGCGACTTGGTGTTATCCAGGAGCACGCCGTCCTTACTGAACTGCAGATAGCTGCCGTTGTTCAAGAGCACGCCGGCTGGCTGGCGCTCTGTGATATTGATCTCTATCCAGTGTGGGAAATGGCGTTTGATCTCCACTGCCTGCACATAAGGATAGTAGCTCAGCTCCTGCTCGGCCTGCCCGGTGCGATAGAGGAAGAGATTCTGTCCGACAGGATTTCCGGCGATCTCTTCGACCTGCGCCTCGCTCATGTTCTGCAGATCGTTGACCTGAACGTCATCGATGCGCATGAGCGGCCCAAGCATCACAACAATCGTCGCTACAAGAAATGCAACGACGACGAGCAGCACCACAAAACCAGCGGGAACGTTGCTTTCCTTTTTCTTTTTCGGCGGTGCAGGCTCTTCTGCTTCAGACGCTACGGCGGATGGTTTTTCCTTCGGCGCGTGCAAGGCTTCTTTTTTTGCCCTGCGGCGTGCCTGCTTGGCAGCGCGATTGGAACGCTGCTTTTCAGCGAGGAGTGCCTCTTCGAGATCGATCTCCTCACCGGTCGGCTCCGGTTCCTCAGGCGGTTCATCCGGAAGCATTTCCTCCAGCGTTTCCACAACTTCGCCGATGGTCACATCCGGCACGGGTCGCTTTTCCTCGGCTGCTTTTTCCTGCAGGGTTTTCTTGCTGGTATTGAGCAGCTCTTCAACGCGGATCGCAATGGGATCGTCGTCAATCTCCTCCGCTTCCTGAGCAGGCGTAGCGTCAGCTTCAGCATTTTCCGCTTCCAGCCGTTTGCGTTCCTCTGCTTCGCGTTCGTACTCAAGATATTCCTCAGGGATGACGACGTCCTCGCTTTTCAGCTTAGGGCCTCTGTTTTTGTCTCTAAATAATTTCAATCGGCATCAACCTTTACTGTTTCTGGTCGAACGCTCACTCTGCGCTGCGTTCCTCCAATGCCTTGACGATCAGCGGCGCCTGCTTCCAGATGGAGCCTGCCCCCAGGACGAGCACGAGATCGCCTGGTTCAAGGGTGGAGATAAATCCGCTGGTCAGATATTCGTCGTTGACAACCTGCGCATGCTTGCCAGGATCGATCTGGTCGACGATGAGCTGGCTGGAAACGCCTTCGATCGGCAGCTCGCCGGCTGGGAACACATCCAGCAGATAAACAGCATCCGCCTGCGAAAGCGCTGCCGCAAAACTCGTAGCCAAAAACTGCGTGCGCGAATAACGATGTGGCTGGAAGATCGCGATGACACGACCAGAATCGTGCATGGCGCGTGCAGCCTCCAGCGTCGCAGCGATCTCTGTTGGATGATGGGCGTAATCGTCATAAACGGCGATGTCGTTCACTGTGCCCTGAAGCTGGAAACGACGGCGTGTGCCCTTGTATTCCTTGAGCACAGACGCCACTTCCTCAAAGGTCAGCCCGACATCCATGCAGGTCACGACGGCGGCGGTGGCGTTGGCGATGTTGTGCTTGCCTGGCACCTGCAGCTCAAGATGACCGATGAAGCGGTCGCCATTGTAAATATCGGCTTCGTTTTTCATGCCGGTCTGCTGATGGTTCTTGATGCGATACTGGGAACGCTCATGGAAGCCATAGGTTTTCATCGGCACAGGACACTGCGACGCAATGCCAAACGATTCGTCGTTGTCTGCGCAGAGCAGGCAGCGTCCCTCTGGATTGGTCTTGTTAAGGAACTGCTTGAACGAATCGCGGATCTCGTCGATGTCTTTGTAATGATCCAGATGGTCTTCTTCAATGTTGGTGATCACCGCATACCAAGGCAGCAGATTGATGAAGCTGCCGTCGCTTTCGTCGGCTTCGGCGACAAACCATTCGCCCTTGCCATTCTTAGCGTTGCTGCCGATGTCGCTGATCACGCCGCCAACGACGATCGTTGGATCGAGGCCGTTTTTCTCGAGGGCGAGAGCGATCATCGAGGATGTGGTCGTTTTGCCATGGGAACCAGCCACACAGATGGCTTTCTGAGACTGCATCAGATAACCGAGCATTTCAGAACGATGCACCACTGGGATGCCCTTTTCCACGGCAGCCTGATATTCCACGTTGGTTTCGCGGATCGCTGTGGAACGCACGACGATGTCGATGTCATCGGTGATGTTTTCCGCGCGCTGTGGCACGTGGATTGTCGCGCCGCGTCCGCGCAGCATCTGCACCTGATCCGACTCGTTGAGATCGGAGCCGCTGATCACAAATCCACGCTCGAGCATGACTTCCGCCACAGCGCTCATACCGATGCCGCCAATTCCAATAAAATGAACATGCTTAAAATCTTTTGAATAATCCATGTCCGCACCTTCTCTTTTAAGTGTATTATTTTGCAAAGCTTTGCACCAGCATCATGATGTCATCCATGGCGGATGGTCTGGCGAGTCCTTGCATCGCTTCTTTTTTCGCTTGATAATAATCGTCGTTACAGAGGAAATTGTTCAGTGCCGCAGTGAGCTTTGGCACCGTCAGCTCTGCATCCAGGATCATCTCGCCGGCACCGGCATCGACAACGGCCTGGGCATTGAACTGCTGATGGTTGTCGCTGGCGTAAGGATAAGGAATGAGGATGCCCGGCAGCCCGCACATGGCGATCTCTGCCAGGAAGGTCGCTCCGGCGCGACCGATGACAACATCTGCCGCTGCCAGCGCATACGGCATGTCGTGGGTATATTCGAGGAAGCAGAGGCGTTCGTTGCGCAGCACGCTGCTGTCGCTGTCCTTGAGCAGGAGGCTGGTCTCCACATAGCCGGCCTTGCCGGTGATGAAGATCACCTGCACATCCGGATTGGCAAGAATGCCTGTGAGCGCCAGCGCGCAGACGCGGTTGATTGTGCGCGCGCCACGGCTGCCGCCAGTGATGAGCACCGTTTTCTTTGCCGGATCGAGGCCGAATTTGGCGCAACCCCCTTCCCGTGAAAGCTTCCCGATGTCGTCACGCACCGGCAAGCCGGTGAGAACGGTCTCCTTCGCTTTGACGAAGAAACGCGCCGCTTCCGGATAATTGATCATTACCTTATTGACGCGAGAAGCCAGGAGTCGGTTTGTCATGCCCGGATAGGCATTCTGCTCGTGGATCATCGCCGGCACACGATTGGCGCAGGCCATGAGCACCGTTGGCCCGCAAACGAAGCCGCCTGTGCCGATGACGAGATCCGGCTTGAATTCTTTGATGTAGCGCCGGGCCTCGACAACGCCCTTTGAATTGATGAACAGCGATTTTGCCAACGCCGGCGTCAGTTTGCGCGGCAGACCTTTCGCTGAGATGGTTTTGAACGGGATAGAGGTCGTCGGCACAATGTTGTTTTCCAACCCATTGTCGCATCCGATATAGAGCACCTCGCTGCCTGGCATATCTGCCAGAATGCGTTCAGCGATGGCCAATGCCGGATAAATGTGCCCGCCGGTCCCACCGCCGGATACTATCACTCTCATACATCTTCCCCCATTATCTGTATACTACTGTCATTCTTCCATTTTGTTCTTCGGTGTGCGCTTGTGTTTGCTCTTGTCTGCGTAGCGGGACATGTTCAGCAAGATCCCGATCGTCAGGAGCGTGACCAGAAGCGACGTTCCACCGTAGCTGATCAGCGGCAGCGTAATCCCGGTGACAGGGCAAACGCCGACGGCGACCGCCATATTGATGAGCGCCTGCACGACGATGATCGCCGTTGCGCCGAAGGCAAGATAAGATTTGAACGGATCGTCGATGCGTGTCGCGATCCAAAAGCCGCGCCACGCCAGCGCCATGAAAAGCCCCAGCACGAGAAGCGCGCCAACGATGCCAAATTCTTCGCCGATGACCGAATAGATAAAGTCGGTGTGCATCCCCGGCAGATAGAACAGTTTCTGTCCGCTGTTGCCGAGTCCGACGCCAAAGAGGCCACCGGAGCCAAATGCGTACAGGCTCTGCACCAGCTGATAAGCCGAGCCGCTGGCAGCGTCAGCATCTGTCTGATTGATAAACCCGAAGAGACGCTGGATGCGGTATGGTTCTGCAATACAGTAAGCGGCAACGACAATGAGCCCTGCCACAACCACTGCAACAATACCGCGCTTGGAAAGCCCAGCGACGATGAACATGGCAAAGCAGCCGCCGAAGATCGCCATGGCAGACCCCAGGTCTTCGACGGCGATGACGCCGAACGTCGCCAGGATCAGCCCAAAGATGATAAGATTATTGCGGTCAAAAAGCCCGTTTTCATCTTTCACAAATCCATAGGCGCCATTCCTGATCAAATCTGCGGTGCAGATGACCATGAGCGGTTTCGCCATTTCTGACGGCTGGAAACGCACGCCGGCGATCGTCACCCAACGCGTTGCGCCGAGGGATTCTTCCCCAGCGAACAGGGTGTAGACCAGAAGCGCAAAGACCAGGATCAGAAGGATCGGCGCCAAACTGCGAAATATCGACGGGTTCAGCATCATCACGAAAAAGGCCACGATGATACCGATCACTGCCGCCGCGCACTGACGGATAAAATAACTGAAGGCGCTGCCATTTTCCAGCAGAGAGCGATAGCTCGAAGCAGAAAAGACCATGATCAGGCCAATCGCGAGAAGCACCGCCACGATCTCCATCACGAGATAATCCGGCGCGCTGACGCCCGGCACCACATTGGCACGCACGAAGATCTTATCAACGAAGCCAAGCTCTTTTTTCTGCGCCTGCTGCTTCTTTTTCTTCTGCGGCTGCTGCAAACGACTCTGCGGCGCCTGTCGCTGTTCGTGCGGATGCTGCGCCGCCCGTTCCTGCTCATGCAGTTCTCGGCGATGCTTTTCGGCACGTTCTGCAAGACTTGGACCGCGGCTGTTGGCCATGGACAGCGCCTGGTCCGATGCATGATGCATGGCCTGACGCTGACCGACAGTCTGCTTGCCAGCCGGCGCCTGACGTCTGCCCGGCGCCGATTTTTTTGGATGATTTTTATCGACTAACGCTGGCCGCTTTGGGCCGTTGTTGTTATTTTGCTGCATAATCCTTCACCAATTCTTTGAAGAGATCTCCGCGCTGTTCAAAGTTGTCAAACATATCCCAGCTTGCGCAGGCAGGCGAAAGCAGCACCACATCGCCAGACTGCGCCATTTCGCGCGCTTTGGCAACAGCATCTTCAAAGGAATCGGCACAGACGTAATCGGTGTAGCCGGTGCGCTCGAAAGCATCGATGAAATCACCAGTCGCTTCACCGACCAGCACCACACCGCGGCAGTGTGCGCGCATCAGCGGCACGAGCACAGCCATGTCGCTGCCCTTGTTGCGGCCACCGGCGATGAGCACGATCGGACGTTTACCATAAGAGCCGAGGGCTTTTTCGGTGGAGTCCGGATTGGTTCCCTTGGAATCGTTGACATAGAGCACGCCATCGATGGTAGCGACAGGCTCCATACGATGGGCTACGCCCTTGAACGCGCGCAGGCGTTCAGCGATAATTTCCGGCTGCTGCCCCATGAGGAGCGCCGCCAGCGAAGCAGCCATGGCATTTTGCCAGTTGTGGCTGCCGACGATGCCGATCTCTGCAGCTGGAATGAGCACCTGTGGTGCGCCGTTTTTGTCCAGACGATAGACGAGGTTTCCGTCTTCAAGCCAGATGCCCTCGTCTAGGATCTCCTGCTGGCTGAAATAATAAACGTGAGACTTTGCGCCCGCTGCCATGGCGGCAACGATGGCGTCGTCCTTATTGAGCAGGAGGTATTCCTCCGGCCCCTGATTTTTGAAGATATTTGCTTTCGCAGCGGCGTAGGCTTCCATTGTTTTGTGACGGTCCAGATGATCTGGTGTCAGATTCATGACGACGGCCACCTTTGGGCAAAAGCTGTCCACGCTTTCAAGCTGGAAGCTGGACATTTCTGCAACGACAATGTCGTTGGCGCTCATCTGCGGACACTGGCTGATCAGCGGCAGACCGATGTTGCCGCCGGCGACGACCTTGCGCCCCTCTTTCTCAAGAAGGAAGGCGGTCAGCGTGGTGGTCGTGGTCTTGCCGTTGGTGCCGGTGATGGCGACAAATGGCACATCGCTGTAGCGGAACGCCAGCTCCGGTTCGCTGATCACCGGAATGCCGAGCTCACGCGCCTTGACAACCGGCGGAATCGACAGCGGAACGCCAGGACTCATAACAATGAGCTCCGGCTGGAGCGCTGCAACGTCAGGCTGTTTGCCCCAGACATAGGAAACAGACGCATGCCCAAGCTGCGTCTCGACGTCCTCCGCCAGTTTTGTATTCATATCGCTGATAACGATCTGTTTTCCAATGGACAGCAGATATTCTGCGCTGGCAACCCCGCTGCGCGCGGCGCCAATGATCAATATAGCATCTCCCATAGTCATTCTCCTTTATGCTCAGAGCAGCGCGGTCCAGAAAAGCGCAACACCGATGACGCAGCTCACCAGTGTGATGATGCTGAAGAGCAGGACCACCTGATTTTCGCTGCGACCGCCCAATTCGAAATGGTGGTGCAGCGGCGCCATTCTGAAAACGCGACGCTTGGTTCTTTTATATACAGCTACCTGGATGATATCCGAGCAGGCTTCGATGAGATAGGTGAAGCACATTGCCGGAATCAGAAGCTCGGTTTTCGTTACCATGGCCAGCGCAACGACCATGCCACCGATGAAGAAGCTGCCGGTGTCGCCCATGAAAACGCGCGCCGGATGATGGTTGTAGAAAAGGAACGCCAGGCAAGCGCCGATCATCACAGCGATGACGACCAGAGAATTTGGCTCGTTATAGAGCTTCACAACGGCGAAGAAAGCGAGCAGGATGATGATGCTCACAGTCGTCAGAAGACCGTCGAGGCCGTCGGTGAGATTGGCGCTGTTTGTCGTGCCAATGATGATGAACATCATCAGCGGCCAGTAGAGAACACCGACCGGCAGCACGATGTTAAACAGCGGGATCCAGAAATCGCTGACGTTCATATCGAGGCGCGACGCCCAGAAAATGATGAGGATCGCGGCAACGAACTGCAGCACGATCTTCTGCTTTGGCGTCAGGCCTTCGTTGTGGTGCATGACGATCTTGATGGCGTCGTCGGCCAGACCGATGCCGCCAAAAAGAAAGGCGCTGCCGACGACAAACCAGGTGACGCCGGAAAACTGGCCAAGGACCACAAGGGTGATGACAACGGTGATCATAAAGAGGATCCCGCCCATCGTCGGCGTTCCCTGTTTTGCCTGATGGCTCTTTGGTCCTTCTTCACGGATCGACTGACCAAATTTCAACTTATGCAGGATCGGGATCATAAAATGGCCAACGACCAGCCCGATCAGCAAACTAATGATAAAACCTAATGCCCACATGCTCGTGTTCCTCCCGCTTTTCTAATGATAAATAATTCTCCTATGCGCGTGCGATGTCCGCATGCGCCGGCGCGCCATAAGCGCTTTCCGCCGCATAAACGGCGCGACGGATGGCTTTTTCAACAACGTAAGCCGCTGCTGTGCCGACCAGATTGAGATCGCACGCCACCTCGCCGACGCTGAGCGCAAAAATCGAATCGCCGTCGGCAGTGGTATTCACCGGCCGCACCGCACGCACGAGGCCGTTCGATGCGAGCGCAGCGATCTTTGTCAGCTGTGTCTTGTCAAATTTCCCGTTCGTGATGACGGCGCCGATGGTTGTGTTCGTCGTCGCTGCACCGGCTCCGGCGAGGATCGGCGCCAGCTCTTCATAATGTTCGAACAGCACGCGGCGCGTATCAGCGAACGCTTTGCCGTCTGCTGTGCGCAATCCAGCCAGGATTTCTCCGCGTTCGTCCACAACATCGCCGAGGGCGTTCACTGCAACAACGGCGCCGACCTGCAGCTCCCCGATCTGAACGGCATAGGTGCCGAGCCCGGTCTTCATCATGCCCGCTCCGTCCAGGAGCTTGCCGACTGTGGCGCCGGTGCCGACACCATGGTTGCCCTCGCGGATCGTTTCTCCGCTTTCGGCATTGCCGCAGGCCACGTAGCCCATGGCTGCATCCGGGCGTACATTCTCTCCACACGCCAGATCGAAGATGCAGGCCGCGACAACGAGCGGCACGATCGCATTGCCTACAGGCAGCCCGACGCCACGCTCTTCCAGATAATGCATGACGCCGCCGGCAGCATCCAGTCCATAGGCACTGCCGCCGCCGAGAAGAACGGCATGGATCCGATCCGCCGCAGCCACAGGATTCAGGAGCGCATTTTCACGGCTCGCCGGTCCGCCGCCACGGATATCCACGCCGCAGGGCGCGCCCTGTGGACAGATGATGACGGTGCAGCCGGTGCCGGCTTGTTCATTTTCTGCGCTTCCAATCTGAAAGCCTGCGATGTCCTGTAAGCGGATCTCTTTCATGACCATTCCTCCACTGACTGATCGGTCAATTCATTATTATAACATTCTTTCGTCCTTTAATATAGTCTGATATACGTCGACCATTTTCATACTGTTGCTGCCTTTGACGAGGATCACCGATTCTGCCGGTGCATATTCCTCGAGCACGCGCGCCACCTGCTTGTTGGTGTCCACATAAAACACACGCGCCGGCGACATGCCGCAGGCGATGGCGTTTTCGCCGATGATCTCTGCCAGCGTGCCCAGACAGATGAGCCAGTCGATGCCGCGCTCTGCGAGATGACGGCCAACTTTGGCGTGGCCCTCCACTTCGTACTGCCCAAGCTCGTACATATTTCCCAGGCAGGCGATGGTTGGCCGTGGTTTGTAGCCGGCGAGCACATCCAGCGTCGCGATCATCGAGTCTGGATTGGCGTTGTAGCAATCGTTGATCAGGAGACGATCCTCTGCCAGCGGATGCATTTCCATGCGGCTGGACGACAGAGAAACGGCGCTCCCCAATCCATTTTGAATGTCTGATACAGAAATGTCAATAGCGCGCGCTACGGCTGTAACCAAAAGCGCATTATCGACATAATGACGACCGGCGAATGGCAGCTCGACGTGGAAGGTGGCGTCTGGCATGTGGCAATCGAAGCTGCTCTTTTCTGCAGCGAGCACAACGTTTTCACTCGTCACAGCACCGCCATCTGCAGCATCGCTGCACCAGATGACGTTCGCCTTGCACTCGTCCAGATACGGCGTGACCAGCGCGCGATCTTTTTCGCGCAGTGCCACCGCGCCGTTTTCTGGCAGATAACGGAAAAGCTCCGTCTTGGCGCGGGCAATCCCCTGCTGGCTGCCGAGATATTCTGCATGCACGAGGCCAATGCCGGTGATGATGGCGTGGGTAGGATGGGCGATCTGGCAGAGAAAATCGATCTCGCCAAATCCTGTCATGCCCATTTCAACGATGAGGATCTCTGTCTGTTCATCGAGACGCGTCAGCGTCAGCGGCATGCCCAGCTCGTTGTTCTGATTTTCTTTTGTGACGACGACCTCATGCGACTGGCGCGAGACCTGCGCGAGCAGATCCTTGGTGCTGGTCTTTCCCTGGCTGCCGGTGATGGCGATCACTGGTCCGTCAAAACGGCTGCGGCACCATTTGCCCAGCTCCTGGATAAACGCCTGACCATCTTCTGCCGTCACGCAGCCGACGCGCTCGCTTGAAAAAGCGTGAGCCGCGTCGCAGACAACGGCTGCCGCGCCAGCCTCGATGGCCTGCTCGAGAAAACGATTGCCATCGACGCGCTGGCCGCGGATGGCGACGAACAGATCTCCCTGCGCCACCTCTCTGCTGTCAAAGACGACACGCTGGACATAGACATCCGTCGGCCCCTGATAGGTGCAGCCCAATTCCTTTGCGATTTGATCGATTGGAATATGATACATGGTATTATCCCCCATTAAATCGAGTAAGCCGGAAATGCCTAAGCACTCTCCGGCTTCTCTAAGCTATGAAGTAATCAGTGATGTGTCAAAATCCACAGCGTGCAGACGCTCAGTTGTCCTCGTTGTTCTCTCGCGTAGAATCATCTGAGGTGTCATCTTTTGATGACCGCGAGGACTGCGACGACTGGCCGCTGCCGCTTGTTGATGAATCACCGTTATTTTCTGTGTTACTTTGCGAAGCACGTGCGTTCTGTTCTTTTTCCTGCAGCTCCTCTGTCGCTTTCTGGATGCTGGCGCGCTCGCTCGTTCCTGCGAACCACACCTTGACCTCGCTGCCCAGATTCACTGCCGTGCCGGCTGCCGGCTGCTGACGATACGCCAGACCGCTGCCGGAAAGATTGGACTGAAGGCCGAAGCCATTCAGAATGATGTCCACATCCTTGATGGTCTTCCCTTCAAAGGATGGCAGGACCACCGACTCGCTGCCTGACGATACGCTGTAAAATTCAACAGTAGAGCCTGCTGCAACTTTTGTGCCGCTGGCAGGCAGACAGGCGACGAGCTCATCACCGGAGGTGACATCGCTCACCTGAAGCCCTGCTTCTGCCATGATGGCACGGGCCTGTTCAGTATTCATCGGCAGGTCGATATCCGGAATGGTCACAGTTTCACCAGCTTCCGCTTCGGTGATGTTTTCATTTTCTGCGCTTGGCGCTTCGGTCTGTGGGATCTGGTAGTAGTTCATGATGTTCCCCATGATCTCGGAGAAGATCGTACTGGCGATCTCACTGTTCCCGCCGCCAGCCGGGCTGTCGACGATGGCGATGCAGGCGTACTGCGGCTCGTCAGCAGGCGCGAAGCCCATGAAGCTGAGGATGTAGTTGTCTTCTGCGTAGCTGCCGCTCTGCGCGATTTCAGCAGTACCGGTCTTGCCGCCGACGCGATAGCCTTCAACAGCCGCTGGGCTGCCGAGGCCTTCTTCGACGACGCCTTCAAGGATGTCGCGCATTTCTGCGGAGGTTTCCTCGCTGATGACCTGACGGATCACTTCCGTCTCAGTCTTTTCAACGACGTTGCCGCTGCTGTCGGTGATCTCGCTGACGATCTGCGGCTGAAGCAGATAACCGCCGTTGACGACGGCACAGAACGCGCGGATAACCTGCAGCGCGGTGTATGCATTGCCCTGGCCGATCGCAGAAGATGCCAGGTCGATATCGACGGCTGCATCCTTATCGATCAGGAGCGGGGAGGATTCAGAAGGAAGATCCACACCAGTCGCAGCTGTCATGCCGAAACCGTTGAGATAATCGTAGAAGCGATCAAAGCCGAGCTTCGACACACATTCCGCCTGCGCCACGTTGCAGGATTGTTCCACAGCGTGCTTCATCGTCTGCAGACCGTCGCCGGCAGGATAATCCCAGTCCTGGAAACGGTGGCCGTCGATCATCACATATCCTGGGCAGTAAAGCTGGGTGTCCGGCTCAACAATGTCGTCCTCGAGATACATCGAGGTGGACACGCTCTTGAACGTCGAGCCTGGCTCGTAGAGCTTGCTGATCGCCAGATTTGTCCAGGTTTCCGGCTCAAAATCGCCGTAGGTGTTTGGATCAAAATCCGGGATATTGGCCATCGCCAGGATCTCACCAGTGTTCACATCCATCACGATGGAAGTCATGGCTTTGGCGTCGTATTCTTCCTGCGCCGCAGCCAGCGCCGACTCAACATAATACTGAACCGTAGAGTCGATCGTCAGATGCACGTTCTGTCCCTGAGAAGCCGGGATGGATTCCTGGATGGACTGAGGAATGGCGTTGCCGTATTTGTCAAATTCAACGACGAGACGCCCCGGTGTGCCGGAGAGAATATCGTCGAACTGCAGCTCAGCGCCGCCGAGGCCCTGGTTGTCCAGACCACAGAAGCCGAGCACATGGCAGGCCTCCTCGTTGTTTGGATATTCACGCGCGTATTCTGTTGTAAAGCCGATGCCCAGATAATCTTTTTCCTGGAGCTTTTCGGCGTCCTCCTTTTCGCACTGGCGTTTCAGCCAGGCAAAGTCGCTGGAGCTACCATCGATGATCTTATTGACCGCAGACTTTGTCATGTGCAGGCAATCGCAGATGTCCTTCACGATCTCATCGCGGCTTTCAGATTCACGGATCACAGAAGGCGTGATATAGACCGACATTTTTTCCACGCTGATCGCCAGCGCTTCGTTGTTGCGGTCGTAAATAATCCCGCGGTTCGGCGTGACCTCGACGTTTTGCAGGCGATTGTTGATCGCATCGTCGCTGTATTTTTCACTGGCCAGAACCTGGACATAGAATAATTTCAGAGAAATAATGATCGCCAATAAAGATACGGCGAAAACAATGATAAATGGTATACGGGTTTTATGGGGCTCCAAGGGTCATTCAACTCCTTATTGCGCGTTGGCAGACTGGGTAGCCTGTGGATTTGTCGGCGTGTAAACGATGACATTTTCTGCTTCCTGCATGCCAAGCTGCTCCTGCGCTTTTTCCCGCACAACGTTGCGGTTGCCCAGCGCAGCGCTCTGCTGCTTGAGTGCTTCATTCGTCGCATTGATGTCATCGAGCGTCTGCTGGCTTTCGTTGATCTTCAGGCCCATATCCTGAATGATGCCATACTGCCCAACGCAGAGAATTCCTAAGATAAATGCGATCACAAGCGCACGAAATAGCGTCAGGCGCGGTTTTTTCTTTTCAAATTTTCTGCGTAGAACGCGCTCATTTTGTTTTTTCGCGACCATCCGCTTCGAGTTCGTGCTCAACATGATATTCGCCGCCCTGTTTTTATGTTCATCCGAGTCCGGATAGGTATCATATGATACGTGTTTTTTTGCTGCTCCCATGGTTATCATCCCCAGAAATCTGCTAGTATTTTCTTCGTTTTGTCGCAGGGATTTTTTCTACGATGCGAAGCTTGGCGCTCCCTGCGCGAGAGTTTTGCGCCAGCTCCTCTTTGGATGCAACGATCGGTTTGCGGGTGATGATCTTCACCGTCGCCATCTTGTCGCACTGACAGATTGGCAGCTCCGGTGGACAAACACAATCGCTCGCCAGATATTTGAAATGCTGCTTTACGATGCGGTCTTCCAGGGAATGAAAGGTGATGACAGCCATTCGGCCACCGATCTTGAGTCTTTCAACAGCCTGATCGAGGACATTTTCCAGCACATCGAGCTCATGATTGACTTCGATACGGATCGCCTGAAAACTGCGTTTTGCTACATGGGAGCCTTTTTCGCGCGCGCCCTTTGGGATGGCGCGTTCAATACAATCCACGAGCTGAAAAGTCGTGGCGATCGGCGCGATCTGCCGGCGTTCTACGATGATCCTGGCGATGCGGCGAGACCATTTTTCTTCGCCAAATTCGCGCAGGACGCGTTCCAGAGCGTCCTCATCGTAGGAATTAACGAGATCATACGCAGAAAAATCCGCTTCCGTATTCATTCTCATATCAAGAGGCGCGTCATGCATATAGCTGAAGCCGCGCTGTGCGTTGTCAATCTGTGGGGAAGATACGCCAATATCAATGAGGATACCATCCACGCCCTCTGGCGCGTATGCGTCAATGATGGATGGCATCTCCACAAAATTCGCGTGAAAGAATGTGACTTGTCCGTCATAAGGTGCGAGCCGCTCCTTCGCAGCCGCCAGGGCGCCCGTGTCCTGGTCGATGGCGAGTAATCGGCCATTTGCACCGATGGCACTGAGAATCCCGCTGGCATGGCCACCACCGCCGACCGTCCCGTCGACATAGGTGCCGCCCTCCTTGAGAGCGAGGCCATGGAGCACTTCTTCATACAGCACCGGTATGTGTTGAAATTCCATCTGTGAGCCCTCCTTAAATGCCAAGGAATCCTGCAAGCTCTTCGAAGGACTCTCCATCATCCACAGCTTGCTGGTCGATCCAACGTTCGGCACTCCAGAGCTCGAACGTATTGGATTCGCCAACGATGTAAACGTCCTTCACGATCGCTGCATGGTCCATGAGCGTCGGCGGGATCGACAGACGACCTTGCTTGTCGAGGTCCTCGACGCTGGCACTGGCGTAAAACAGGCGCTTAAATCTGCGCACCTTCGGGTCACTGGATGGTTTTGCGTCGATTTTTTCACATACGAGCGCCCATTCATCCAATGGGTATACGGTGAGACATCCGTCAAGCCCCTTTGCGATAACGCATCGGTTATCGAGCTCTTCACGGAATTTGGCAGGGATCGTGAGTCGGCATTTATTGTCAATTGAATGTTTATATTCTCCTAAAAACATAGCAGACTCACTCCTTTCTACCAAATCGTCCCATTTTGTCCCTTACTCCTCCACTTTACACTAAAATCCAAGGAAATTCTACCCCAACTTAGGCCCGGCGCGGCTTAACCAGCGCTTAAAAATGGCGCTGTTTCCCCAATTAAGCACAAAAAACGGCCCTCCCTTTCAGGAGGACCGTTTTATCAGTATTTTTTATTGATCTTTCAAGAGAAATTTATCATCTATCCGTTTGTATTAGCCAACAACGTTCGTTGGAGCGCCGGACAAGAAGGCGGCGATGTTGTCGGTGACGATGTGTGCGCGCTTCACAAATGCTTCATCGGTCGCAAATGCGACGTGTGGGGTGAGCAGGGTGTGTGGCGTGGTGAAAAGTGGGTGACCAGCCTCGAGTGGTGGCTCGGTGTAGAACACATCGATGCCTGCGCCGCCAAGACGTCCTTCATTGAGTGCTGCTGCGAGGGCGTCGATATCGACGATTGGACCGCGGGCACAGTTGATGAGGATGGCAGTTGGTTTCATTTCGTCGATCTGTTTTTTGCCGACGAAGCCGCGGGTCTGGTCGTTCATGGCGAGATGAACACTGACGACGTCGCAGGTGGACATCAGCGTGTCGAGATCAACAAAGGTGACGCCTTCCACTTCCTTTGGCGTGCGGTTGTAAGCGTAGCAGTCGCAACCGAAAGCCTGCGCAACCTTGAGCACCTGCTGTGCGATGTGGCCGCAGCCAACGACGCCAAATTTGAGGGCGGAAAGCTCCTGACCGACGAGACCGGCCATGGTGCCGCCTTCACGCACAACCTTGTCGCACTCGCGGATATTGCGCAGGAGGGTGATGGTCATGCCGAAAACGAGATCGGTGACGGCTTCGTTGGAATAACCGCTGGCGTTGCAAACGGTGACGCCTTTGGCCTTGCAGACATCCATTGGGATGTGGTCAAAGCCGGTGAAGGCGACGGCGAGGCATTCGATCTTGTCGAGATGCTCCATGACATTGGCGCTCATTGGCTGGTTGGCGATGACAACGATCTCTGCGTCCTTGGCGCGTTCGATCATTTCTTCGTCAGAGGTGGCGCGCTTGTCGTAAAGGGTCCATTCGACCTGGCCGCCGAGTTTTTCCTGGAACATGCCTTCGAGCACGTCATCTGGTACGCTGAGTGGTTCCAAAACAACGAGTTTTTTCATTGATTCATTTCTCCTTTAATGATTTTCGTTATGATGCTGGCGGACGAGATCCGCCTTGACACGCTTGAGCAAACGGGCTTCGTATTTCACTTCGGCAAGCTGATGCAGCTGAGAAACGATGACGGGATTGTAAAGCCCGCCAGCGACGCCGACGACTGGCAGCCCCATGACAAAACGGCTGAAGAGCAGCGTCATGGAAAGGCGTTCAGAGGTCAGCCGCATTTCTTCCTCGAGATCAAAATGGGCTTCAATCCCTGCATCGATGGCTTCTCCCAGCGCATCGAGCTGGCGATTGGCGGCGCGGCGTTCGTCGGTCGGCATGGCTGCAAGACGGATGAGCCGCAGCATGTACACCTGCTCGTCTGTGCGATCGGTGTTGAGGCCGTGGCTCTGCGCGGAGACGGTGCAGGTGCGGATCATGTTGCCGATGAGGATGGGGATATCCGGCAGACCGATGCCGAGGAGTCCCAGGCCGATGCCTTCTGTGGTCGCAACGCCGAGGGATTTGAGATAGCGCTTTTCGCTCGGCTTGCGCAGCCGTTTGATCAGCGAACGATCGCCCTGGGTCTGCACGCCGACACGCTTTTGCGCGTATTCGCTCTTGAGCGCGTCGGCGTCATAGGTTTTTTTGATGAGGATCTTTCCTTCCTGAAAAACCATTTTGAAGGCGGCGTTGAACGCGGTGTTCAGAGTTTCTTCAAGCTTTTCTGGGATCTTCTCCTCGATCTTCGCGCGCAGATTGCCGGTGCGCGCAGCCATGGCTTTTTTCCAGAAGGGATCCTCAAAAAGCAGACGCTCTTCTTTTTCTCTGCAGTCGCGCAGCTCGTAATTAATGGTGACGAGCCGGTCTTTATAATCCGCCATGGCGCTCACCACTGCGGCGCTTTGTCGCGGTCGACGATCTGCGCCTGCAGGAAATAGCGCTCAGCGATGGCGAGCAGCTCGTGCATTCTTTCCAGACTTGGTTCGGTGTCGGCGTCTTCCTCCTGACGTGGGACAACGGCGAGAAGATTGACCGGCGCTTCCGGCGCTGCTTCCTTGAGCGCCTGCATGCCTGCTTCAAACTGAGCAGGATCGTCGTTGACGCCGGCGACGATCAGGCAGGTGACTTCGTAATACACGCCGCTCTTGGCGAGGATGGCGATATTTTCGAGGACGTTTTCATAATCTCCGTGGAGATACTCTCTGTAGGTGTCGGCATCGAAGGCTTTGAAATCGATGTTGACCATGTCCATGGTCTCGAGCAAGGTCGCAAAGGCTTCGGAATTGATCATGCCGTTGGTCTCCAGCGCGTTCTTAAATCCGGCATCGTGCACATATCTGGAATAATCACGCACGTGCTCAAACCAGATCAGCGGTTCGTTGAAGGTGTAGCACACACCCTCGACGCCGCGGGAACGATGCAGGTTCTGCAAGCGCTGCACGAGCTCTTCCGGATCGAGATGCTCGGTGTGGATGCGGCCCTGAGAGATGTGGTGGTTGATGCAATACGGGCAATTCATGTTGCAGCCGTACGCAGAGATCGAGAGCAGGCGGAGCTCCTTGTCAGGATAGAAATAAAAACCCATCTCGATCAGATCTTCGGTGGTCATACCGCTGATCTCGCCATAGGTTTTGGCGATCAAGGTGCCGTTATCGTTGACACGGCATCTGCAAATTCCCATTTCGCCAGGCTGGATCACGCACTGGTGTGCGCACAGCTGGCATTCTACTGCGCCATCTTCAAGCTTTCTGTAATAAGAAGCTTCCATGACAGCACCTCCTCTAACTTCCATACTTCATTTACTACAATCTGTTCTGTGTCATAAAACCGTCAGCAACTCCTGCGGACGGTCGATGAGCGTTGTTGCACCGGCCTGACGCAGCGCTTCGGCTGTGCGAAATCCCCAGGTCACGGCGACGAGGGACATCCCACACGCCGCTGCAGTCTGCACGTCGACCTCGGAATCACCGATGTAGACCGCCTCGCTGATGGCAATCCCCATCGCCTGGCAGATCGCCTCAAGGGCGTCCGGCGCTGGTTTTGGACGAATGCCGTCGCGCATGCCCTGGGTCCAGGAAAAAAGCCCCGGAAAATATTGTGCACAGAGCGCCCGCACAGCGGCGTCGTCCTTGTTGGAAAGCACCGCGCACTGAATGCCGCGCGCTCTCAGCGCCTGCACAGTCTCGGCGATGCCGTCGTAGGGCCTGGTGTGATGCGCTTTCTCGCGATCGTAGATCGGCAGAAACGCGGCGTAGGCAGCGTCGATCGTCGCCTGGTCACTTGCCGGCGGCACGGCACGCGTCATCAGCTTGCGCACACCGTTGCCGACAAAGGCGCGCACCTCGTCCAGGCTGCGCTCTGGCAGACCGACGGCGCGCAAGGCGGCGTTACAGCTGTTCGCCAGATCCTCGAGGGTGTCCAGCAGGGTCCCGTCGAGATCAAAGATGCAGGCTTTTACGCTCATCACAAACCCTCCAATTTTATCATTCACGTACCCATTATAGCGTAAAACGCGCGCCAAAGAAAGACCCTTCCGAATGTAGGCGGTGATGACAAAAAAAGCGCAGCGACCGTCGCAAGCGACAGTGGCTACGCAAAAAATCGAAAACGCTGGGCCGTGCACCAGGAAACCTCCTACCTACGGATGAGTTTACGAGTCCGTCCGCGCAGCGGCTACCTCCTACCTTCTACCTTACTTCTCCGGTTTCTGCAGCTTCAACATAAACGCCGGGATCAGCCCCAAAAGCAGCAGGATCGCTGAGCTGATGAAGACGATGTCGACGCCCTTAACCATTGCGAGCATCTCGCCAACTTCCGCAGCTGCGTCGGCTTCCACGACGGTGTAGACCATCGTGAACACGCTGAGAGCAAAGCTGTTACCCATGAGCTTGGCCCAGTTGATGAGCGTGGAGCCATCGTCCTGCAGCTCTGGCGGCAGCGCGCGCATGCCGTGGTCGTTGACAGGCATCCCCATGAGCCCAATGCCGAAATAGCGCAGGCAGAGGAAGGCAATGAAGAGCACGATCGAGGTGTCGATGGTGGAAAATCCGAGCAGGAGATTGCCCACCGACAGACAGAGCAGACCGACGATGATGAGCGCTTTGGAGCTCACGCGGTCGTAAAGCTTCTGGCTCACCGGCGCCCCGCCGACAGAAAAGATCGCCGGAATGAGCAGAAGCAGCCCATAGACGAACGCCGAATAGCCGCGCACCGTCTGCAGATAGATCGCAAGCACGAACGGCGCCAGCGTCAGCGCCATCGACCAGAGCACGTTCACGATGAATGCCAGGCGATATTCGCGATAGCGACAGGATGTGAAGGTGAGGATCGGCGAAGCGATCTTGCCCTGGCGCACAACGAACCAGACGCAGAGAATCAGACCAACAACGATCATGGCGATGAGCCCCGGCGACGCCAGACCGCTGTCGCTGTTTGACGCGAGACTGAACGCCATCAGCACCAGCATGCTGCCGATGACAATGGTCACAAGCGAAAGGGCGTCAATCGACTCGGCGCTTTCGGCCTCTTCCTTCGGGAACACGCGCATCCCCAGCCAGCCAGCCAAAATGGACAGCGGCACGCTGAACCAGAACAGCCAGCGCCAGCTGAGCACCATCAGCATCAGCCCGGCAAGCACAGGACCGATCGCCGGCCCCAGCGACAGGCTCATGCTCTGGATCGTCAGAAATAGCGGCTGACGATGGCGCGGCACGAAGCGATAGATCGCGATCATCGTCACAGGGATCAGCGCCGCGCCGGCAATGCCCTGAAAAGCACGCAGCACGATGATGAAGTACACATTCGCAAACAAGCCGCTCGCAAGGGAGAGCGCTGCATAGGCGAACATGCTGTAAACAAAATAATTGCGCAATGTAAAACGGCGCACAAACCACGCCGCCAACGGGCTGACAACGCCCATGATTACCGTGTAACCGATCATGATCCACTGCACCTCGGTGACCGAAGCGTCGAAGATTTCCATAAAAAGCGGCAGGCCTGCATTCAGCGCCGTTGAGTTGAACAACGCCAGAAAACAGGCGATGACGATGACAGCAATGAGGCTGCCATCATTTTTTCTTGAATACGTGCTCATTCAATGTGTCCGCACACGACGCGGTCATGCCCCTGGCCGTCGGGCAGACACGACACCTCCTTAAATCCATGTTTTTCAAATAATTCCACAACTGCCGGTCCCTGCTGCCAGCCGATCTCCACAGCCAGCCAGCCGCCCGGCGCAAGATAATGCGGCGCTTCCGCCGCAAGCCGTTCGTAAAAATCCAGCCCGTCGTGTTCCGCCAAAAGCGCCAGCGCAGGCTCGCGGTGCACCTCTGGCGCCAGCGTCTGATATTCCTCGGCGCTGATGTACGGCGGATTGCTGGCGATGCAGTCAAACTGCTCTCCCTGCCAGGGCGCGAAAAGATCGCCCTCGCGCCATTCCACCGTCGCACCCAGCCGCGCAGCGTTGCGCCCGGCGACAGCCAGCGCATCCGGCGAAATGTCCGACGCCGCCACGTGCCAGTCGGCATGCGCACGCGCCAGCGCGATCGCGATGATGCCGCTGCCTGTGCAGAGATCGAGCACGCGCGCATTTTCCGCATCCACACGTTCCAGCACCGCCTGCACAAGATATTCCGTGTCAAAGCGCGGGATCAGCACATGGGCGTTGACCTCGTAGAGCGCGTCCATAAACCACGCCTCCTCCAGCACATACTGCAGCGGTTCGTGTGCAGAAAGTCGCGCAATGTCCTTCTCCAGCTGCGTCTGCAGCGCTTCCGGCAGCGCCTCGTCCAGATGCGCCAAAAGATGCGCGCGCCCCCTGTCCAGCCGCCGTGCCAGCAGATGCTCCAGATCGAAGCGCTCCAGATGGGGACAGGCCGCCTGCGCCGCGCGCAGCCATTCGCGCAGCGTCATGCTTCAACCTCTTCCGCCGCCTGTTTGAGCTTGCGCGCCTGATCCGTGCTCACGAGCGCTTCGATGAGCTCGTCGAGATCGCCTGCCAGCGTCTGCTCCAGACGGTGCGTGGTCAGATTGATGCGATGGTCCGTGATGCGCCCCTGTGGGAAATTGTACGTGCGAATGCGCTCGCTGCGGTCCCCCGAGCCGATCATCGAACGGCGCAGCGCCGCTTCCTCGCCGTGCTGCTCTTCCATCATCTTTTCGTAGAGACGGCTCTTTAAGACCTTGATCGCCTTTTCCTTGTTCATCTGCTGGGATTTTTCATCCTGGCAGCTCACGACCAGCCCCGTTGGGATGTGTGTCACGCGCGCAGCCGATTTTGTCGTGTTGACCGACTGTCCCCCCGGGCCACTCGAGCAGAACACATCGATGCGCAGATCCTTCGGCTCGATATGCACCTCCACATCGTCCGCTTCCGGCAGCACAGCCACCGTCGCCGCCGACGTGTGGATGCGGCCGCTCGCTTCCGTCTGCGGCACACGCTGCACACGATGCACGCCGCTTTCAAATTTCAGCTTGCTGTACGCGCCCTTGCCGATGATCATGAACGTTACTTCCTTGTAGCCGCCGCCGTCTGTTTCGTTGGAGTTCATCACGTCGACCTTCCAGCCCTGTTTTTCCGCGTAGCGCACATACATCTTGTAGAGATCCGCCGCAAACAGCGCCGCTTCGTCGCCGCCAGTGCCAGCGCGCACCTCCACAATGACATTACGCGCGTCGTTGGGATCCTTCGGCAGGAGCAGAATGTTGATCTCGTGCTCCAGCGCTTCCACCTGGGCGCTCAGCGTCTTGATCTCTTCCTTCACCATCTGCGCCATGTCGTCGTCCAGATCGTCCGCCAGCATCACCTTCGCGTCCGCCAGCTCCTCATCCGCTTTGCGGTATTCGCGCCAGGCCATGACCACATCCTCAAGATCCGCACGCGCCTTCGCCGTTTTGCGCAGCTCCTCAGGATTCGCCAGCACCTCCGGATCCGCCAGCATGCGCCCCAGCTCTTCGTATTTATCGTCTAAGTTTTGCAGCTTGTCGAGCATCTCAGGTTCTCCTCTCGTTCACTTAAAAAAGGCCGGGCCACGCCCGGTTCTTTCATTAGTGTAACGTATAAATGAGGAACTTTCAAGAGGTTGAATAAGACACCTGCCAGCGAAAAATCGCCGTAAAAAACGGGGCTTGAGATCGCTCCCAAGCCCCACGCTCATACAGATTTTTTCGGAACAAATTCCAACCGCAGCGTCATATCCATGCCCTCAGCCAGGCGTTTGAGCATTTTCAACGACGGATTGCGTGTGCCGTTTTCCAGCTTGCTGATATCCGCCTGATTGATGCCTGTGCGCTCCGCCAGCTCCTTCTGCGTCAGATTTTTCGCATGGCGTGCGTCGATCATCGCGCGGATAATATCCATCTCCGGCTGGATCGCTTCATACTCTCTGGCAAATTCCGGATCTTTCATCAACTCTTGCGTAACATCTTCAAGCGTTCTCATGATTCCCCATCCTCTCTATGTAATCGTCGCGATATTTCTTCGCGAGATTGATCTCCGACTTTGGCGTCTTTTGTGTTTTTTTGACAAATCCATTCGTCATAACGATCTTTTTGCCAACATAAAAGAAATACATTACACGTGAAATATCACTTCCAACTTTGCAGCGCAATTCAAAGATTCCGTCATCAATGTATTTGCTATAGGGCTCTCTGACTAAATTTCCGTTTTCCTCTAAAACATGCATCATCCCGATGATTTTCGCCTGCATCTTTGGCTGAAGGCTGAAGATAAAATCCTCGGCTGGTCGCTCGCCTTTTTTCGTCTCGTAAAAGATGATCTCAAACACGCACACGCCCTCCTTTTATCCATTATATGGCATTTATGCCATATCGTCAACAAAAACCAAGCCCCATCTGTGTTGGATGAGGCCTGGTTCTGTTATGCAGCTTTATTTTTCCAGATAGCGCTGGAAGATCGCTGCCCAGTTCTCAACCGTCGGACGCAATTTTTCAGTGTGTATTAATTCGTTGACGGAAGCGATATGATTTACAGATTTATCACCAACTGTTGCGGTGAACACCAAAGAGCCGTTTTCCGAAAACATCCAGTTTTCGAAAAATTCCCAGTAATAGTAGAGGGAGAAATCATCGCCGGCTGGAAAACGCACCTCAGAGAAATAATCTTGGAACATAAGAGCGGCATGCGGTAGCCGGATTCATAAAAAACTTCTATTAAAAATCACATGTTTTTGTGAAAAAAGTTCTTGCACTGGCGGATTTTCACGTCTTCAAGCAGAGAGCGTCAACTAACTTGCTACATTTTAGAAAAAATTTTGTTTGTGTCATGATAAAATAATAGTAGCAAATTTGCATGATAAACAATCAACGATAATCAAAATCAATCGTCGAAATCGGCCGATATCTTTTATCGCTACTAATATTATATAACCATTTCGAAAGGAGGCCTTTTATGGCTAAAAATGAACAAAAAAGTTTTATCTTATTTCTCGATTTCTATGACGATATCTCTCTGCTGAATCAGGAACAGAAGGGCGATCTGCTGGACGGGATCTATGCCTTCCATGGGGCCTGTGAGTGTCCTGAGCTGGATCAGGCGACGGAAATCGTGTTGAGACGAATCCTTCGCTATCTCGAGGAAAATCGCGAAAAATGGCTGGCGGAGCGCGACCGCTGGGAAGAGGGCCAGGAGGAACGCTCGCAGCGCGCACGCAAGGCAGCGAACGCCCGCTGGAACGCTGAAAAAGCGCAGACGCAAAATACTTCTGAGCGTTCGGCAGGCGCTGTGGCGAAAACTTCTGAGTGTTCAGCGGCGCAGCCAGCGAATGCTTATGAAGGATCGATTATTCCTTTTGAATGCTCACAGCAATCTTCTGAGTGTTATTCTGTGGATACAGAGGAATGCACAACGATGCCGGACGATGCCTATGTAAACTGTAATATGTTATCTGTCAATTGTAAGGGATCTAATAATAATATTGTGCAGTTTCCGGCTGCGCAGAACTCGCCGACGGCGCAGGAGACTTCCTGTTCAGCTGACGCTGAACGATATTCTCCTGATTCCTCCACATCGAAAAAAGGAAAAAGCGCTGCGGATGCAGCGGTGAACGCGCATTTTGAAAAGCTCTGGGCGCTGATGCCGCGCAAAGAAGGCAAATCCCAGGTGAGCATGAGCAAGCGCCGGGCGCTGATGGATGTGACGGTAGAGGAAATGGCGCAGTATGTGGCGCGCTACAAGGCGCAGGTAGAAGCAGAGCGCGCAAACGGCTTCGACCGCGACTGGATGATGGGCTCGACATGGTTCAACAAGGAGCGCTGGAAAGATTTCACGAACGACAATCTCAGCGCGCAGGAGCCGTTGCCTGCGCTGCAGACGCCGGTGAAGCCGAGCGCCCGCAGCCAACACACGCATGGCCGTTCACCGGAGGAAGAAGCGCACAACACGGCGTACTACGCATCGCGGGAGGAGTGAAGAATGAGCCAGCTCTGCACAAGCCTAGGGATCCCGACAATCGCGGACAAAAAAAAGACCACGCGCCGGCTGGGCCGGTGGTGGTCGATCGGGTCAATGATTTTCTGCGGTGGCTTGATGCTGCTCGTCAGGATCAGGAACGCCTTCTTCCTCGCGGCAGCGCACTTTTTGCAGGGAATGGATGGCGACTTCGAGCATTTCGCGGTCGGGCTCGGCGGTGGTCAGGCGCTGCAGCTGCATGCCTGGCCAGGCGACGGCGCGCACCCAGCGTTTGTCCATGTGCTTGCCGCAGTAGCGCAACACTTCGTAGCTGACGCCGGCGATGACAGGCAGCAGGATGACACGGCTGACGAGTCGCCAGGCAAAATTTTCGACGCCGACGAGGGCGAAAACGAAGATGGAAATGATCATGACGATGAAGAGAAAGCTGGTGCCGCAGCGCGGATGCAGGCGTGTGTGCCGCGCGGCGTTTTCAGGGGTGAGCGCTTCTCCTGCTTCGTAGCAGTGGATGGTTTTGTGCTCGGCGCCGTGGTACTGAAAAACGCGGCGGATCTCCTTCATCCTGGTGATGAGCACGAGATAGAGCAGAAAGACGCCGACGCGCACGATGCCCTCGAAAAGATTCTGCCAAAAATTGCCGGGAATGAGCGGCTGCAGAAAATGGGCGATAACGACGGGCAGCAGGAAAAACAGCAGCACGCCGAGGCCGATGGAAATGATGAGAGTGATGGCGATCTCCATGGGGGTGAGCTCTTCTTCCTCTTCATCCTCGGCGAGGGAAACATTGGTGGACCAGACGATGGCCTGCATGCCGCTGACGAGGGAATCGATCATGCTGCAGACGCCGCGCACGAGGGGCAGCGCGAAAAATTTGTTGCGCTGGGCCAGGAGGGTAAATTCCTCCACTTCCGAGACGATGCGTCCGTCTTCGAGGCGGGCGCACATGGCCTGGGTGTGCTTGCCGCGCATCATGACGCCTTCGATGAGGGCTTGTCCGCCGTAAGAATTTGCCATGGCGTTCTCCTTTCTGGGGGATTAGTTGTTGTTCGCTGCGATCCACTCTGGCACGGAGACGACGGTGTTGTCGTCACTCGTGAGATCGATGCATTCTGCTGCGGAGAGGGACTGGGCGCCGTCGAGGGTGAGCAGATAGCTGTAGAAGCGCGCGGTGAGCAGGGTAACGGCGCCGGCGTTTGGCGCTGCTTCCATGTCGGTGAAATACTCGGCAAGCTCGTCGGTCATGATGCCGCGCTCTTTGAGGGCGTTCATGTAGACATCGTTGTCGTCGGCGAGCTTGTCTGCGCCTTCAAGCTCGATCACGGCACGGGCCATGGTGCCGATGATCTGGCGCGCTGGGATTTCCTCGTTGACGTAGATCTTTTCAGAGAGTTCGAAGCCGGCTTTCTTGACGGCGTTGTTGACCATGTTCTGGTAGCGGTTCATGGTGATGGTGTCGTCGAGGTAGTAGTTGTTGTCGTAGCCACCGTCGAGCACGCCAAGGCTGCGCAGCACTTTCACACCGGGATAGGCCCAGTGATCCATGACTTCTTCGTGGGTCTGGGTGTGGTCAAGCTTGGCGCCCTGAGCGGTGAGTTTTTCCTGGATCTCTGCGATGGCGACGTCGTCATCCACGAGATCGCGCGGCGTTGCGCTCTGCGCTTTTGCGACGGCAACAGCGACACCGGCTGCTTCGCCGCAGGCCATGCCTGTCGGCACGATGCGTGCGGAACCGGCAGCGAGAGAGGTGTATCCGGCTGCACGGCCGACGACGAGGAGTCCGTCAACATCCTGCGGCACGAGGCTCTTGTAGCCGACGGCGTACTGGTCAGGATAGCCGACAACGGTGCCGTAGGTCTGGGTCTTGGTCGGCTGCACATCGACTGGGTAGGAGGTGACGGCGATGCGGTCATCCTGATCGCGGTTTTCCAGCACGTCGTCGATGGTCAGATTGTATTCGCAGGTGATGTGGCGGCTTTCGCGCACATAAAGATCTTCCGCTGTGCCGGCGAGTTCGCAGTCGCCGAAGCCCCAGAATTCGTCCTGCAGATATGGGATGATGTTTTCAAGCTCAGCCTTTGCGCGCGCGATGCCTTCCTCGCGGCTGGCTTCGTCGAGCGGATCGACGTCAAAGATGAGCAGCGCGTTGACGAGCACGTCGCCGTTGTCCTGCTTGGCCATGTTGAATCCGCGCAGGCGCATGGCTTCGTCGGATGGTTCATAGGCATAGCCTTCATCGCTGAAGCCCCAGGCTGTGTTGCCGCTGACGCCCATGCTGGTGGATTTGTTGAAGATCTCGCCGATGCCACGCTTGATGGTCAGATAGCGGCACATGCTGTCCCAGTTCACGCCAGAGACGCGGAAGACGAGCGTCACGCCCATTTCGCGATCGCGCTCGCCGATGTCTTCGCCGGCGTAGGTGTATGGCGCGCCAGCCGCTGCGGCGACGTCGCCATCCTGGGTGGCGTCGATGATGTATGGCGCGTTATAGGTGACGAGCATGTCGCCTTCTTCGAGCACTGTCACGCCGGTGATGGTGTTGCCGTTCATCACTGGCTCCTGGAACTTGGCGCCATAGCGCACGGTGAGATTGTCCTCGGCAGTGAGCATGTCGTTGAACACATTTGCAGCGTTGACGATGTCAAATCCGCTGCCGCCGACGGCGTTCACAAATTCCTCGTAGATGCCGCCAACGAGCAGCGTGCCATCGCGCGTTTCCGGCACGTCGATGAAGTTCAGCGCGCCCAACGTGTAGAGCCCGCCAGGGGTGCTGTCTTTGGAGAGCAGCAGGGTTTTCATGCCGTTGCGCGCTGCCGAAAGCGCTGCAGCGATCCCTTCCGGATCGCTGCCGACAACGATCACGTCGTAGTCGCTGTCTGCCGTGCCTTCGTTGGTGAAGGTCGGTAGCGACTCTGGCTCAGCGGTCGTCGTATCGCCGCCGCTACAGCCTGAGAAAAGCATCGTCACAATGAGGAGCATCGCGACGAGTGCAGAGAATTTTTTCTTCATAGATAACTCCTTTAACATAACAAACATTCGTCAGTAAACGGTTTTCCGCTGCGTCGCACCGTTTCCGATGCGAGCACATCAATGGAATCGAGCACATCGGGGTCGTTGATCGGCAGATCGCGCTTCAGCACCGAGAGCTCCGTGCAGCCGAGGATCAGACACTGCGCACCCTTGGCGCGGAGGTGGTTGGCCACGCGGTCAAAATCCGCGCGCGGCACCGGCTTGCCAGCCTTCACACCATCGTAGATGATCTGCATCAGCAGATTCTGCTCGTTCTCATCCGGCACAGCAAACGACAGCCCAGCGCGCTCAGCGTATTTCTGATACGTGCCGGTGACGATCGTTCCCGTCGTCGCCATAATGCCCACGCAGGAAAGATCCTGCACGCGCGCTTTTGCGTAGCGGATCGTTTCCTCGACGATGTTGACCACAGGGATCTCCACCGCCTGCTCGAGCTCGTCGTAAAAATAATGCGCCGTGTTGCACGGGATCACGACAAATTCGCAGCCTGCCGCTTCCAGGCGCTTGGCATCTTCCACCATGCCCGGCAGCGGATTGTCCGGAGATTTTTCCGTGATGAACGCCGTGCGATCTGGAATGTCGCAATCGTTGAACACGAGCATGTTGATGTGCTCCTGATCGCAGCCTGCCTTCGTCATCTCGATCACGCGCTGCATATAATAAACCGTCGCCATCGGACCTACACCGCCGATGACCCCTACTGCCTGTTTCATGGGGCGTCAACTCCTTTGATTGATGTGCACACTTGCAGATATGTTTGCATGCGTTTTTTTATTATACCCTAACTGCGCCGTCAAACACAAGTCGCCCCACAGGCAAACACAGTATAGGACAGCAGTCTTAATCAATTCTTAAAAGAAAACCATTTTCAGGCGGGAGATTTACAAGCGCTCGCGTTTTTTAGCGGCGTAAAAAAACTGCTCCGTTCCATCAGATTTTTATTCCCATCTGATGAAACGAAGCAGAAAGGTTTCTGCCAACATAAATAACTCCTCACTGAAAACGAGTGGAACGAGTTTTTCCGCGAAGCGGCTCACTCCTCACTCCTCACTGCGAGCGAAGCGAAGCTATTCGATGATTTCTTCGAGCAGGATCATCTTCGTAAAACCGCCGCGCGTCTCACGCTTGTGCAGACGGATCTGGTCCAGCTCCTCGAACGTGATGCCGTTGGCCTCCGCGATCGCGTGGATCACCTCCAGCACATCCGCGAGCTCTGCCATTTCCTTCGTCACCTGATAATCGCAGACCTCCTCGTCCAGCTTTTCGTCCAGGGCGAAGAGAATCTCTTCCTTATCTTCAAGCACCGATGTGATCGCTTCGTCGCCACCCTGCACGATCGCAGTCGGCACCTTGTCACGCACCAGCTTGTTATAAGAACGTCGAGCCATGAAAACACCTCCTCGGGTTTGAATTTTCTGATATCATTCTATCACAAACCGACAATCCTATCAATTATTGACAGAGATATTTCTGGGTGTTACCCTAAAGCCAAGGAGATGAGAACATGAAAATTGGTTTCATTGGCGACCTGCATATGGACTACAACACCCACCACGATTTTCTCGCCGAATTCACTCGCGTCTGCGAAGACGAGGCCCTCGACACCATCGTTTTCTGCGGCGACACCACCACCGGCGCCTTCGGGTCGCTCGATTTCTATAACGATCTTTCTCAGCGCGTCTCCACACAGATCCTCGAAATTCCCGGCAACCACGAGCTCTACTGCACAGCCGGGCGCAAAAAGCGCCGCGAAAACGAGGACCTCTGCTTCGACGCTGACGAATACCTCGAGCTCATGCTCGGCCATCCGCTCTACAGCCTCTGCCTGCATCCCATTGTGTGCGGTGAGTGGGTCATCATCGGCAGCCCAAGCTGGTACGATTTTTCCCTGCACCGCAAGTTTCATCATATGAGCGCCGCCACCAAACGCCGCTTTCTGCGCCGCTGTCCCGAATACAAATATGTCCTCACTGACGAAAACAACCCCTACATCAATGAAAAAATCACCGCCCAGAGCCTGCAATTTATGGAGCGCCAGCTCCAGATCATCCGCAACCGCCCTGGCGGCGACCGCTACCGCATCTGTTCCGTCATCCACATGCTGCCTCGGCCCGAGCTCTACAAACAGAGCCACATCTGGAGCACCACCATCGCCTTCATGGGCAGCAAATACTATGCAGAGCTTTATGAAAAATACAACGTCGACCTCTGCATCTGCGCCCACTCCCACATCCGCATGGAAATGGAAGCCGGCGGCGTCCGCTACGTCAACGTCTCCCTCGGCCACAATTTCAAATGGAAAAACAAAACCTCTCTCTATCAGGAAATCCTCGACACCATGTACGTCATGGACATCTGAACAAAAAACGGCGAGCACCGCACAATTCTGCGCGATGCCCGCCGTTATTTTATTCTGCGCAGAGCGCCGGGTACAATTCTTTCGCTTCTCGCCACGCGCCCTCGCCAAAGAGGCAGAGCGTCACATCCATCTCCTGCTCAGCGAGCGCCGTCTGGATCGTTTCCACCGCAATGCGCAGCGCTTCCGCGAAGGGATAGCCGTAGACGCCGGAAGAGATCAGCGGAAACGCCAGACTTTTGCAGCCACGCTCTGCCGCAAGCGCGAACGACCGACGATAGCAGCTCGCCAGAAGCGCCGGCTCACCGTGATCGCCGCCCTGCCAGATCGGCCCAACCGTGTGGATCACATAGCGCGCCGGCAGATCGTAGCCGCCAGTGAGCTTCGCCTCGCCCGTCGCGCAGCCACCGAGCGTGCGGCATTCTGCCAAGAGTTTTGGCCCAGCTGCGCGATGGATCGCCCCGTCCACACCACCGCCGCCAAGCAGCGAATTTTTCGCCGCGTTCACGATCGCATCCACAGCAAGTCGCGTGATATCCGCCTGCTTCAACTGTAATGCCATAAAAATCATCCTTTCAATCAACATTCAACACAGCAGGATCCATTTGTTCCGTGAGAAGACTGTCCTCATCAAATTCGTCCAGCGAAAGCGTCATCTGGCAGGAAACCGGTTCGCCCGTCGGCGCCGAAAGAGAGAACACATTGTCGCCAGCGCGCAGCGTGATCTGCCCCACCTGCCAATTCGTTTCATAGCTTTCGTCCGTCGCCGCCGCCAGCTCGTCCATCAAAAGCGTCTCGCCATCGTTTTCCAGCCAGAGCACCGCACCGTCAGCATCCCCCGTCGTGTAGGTGTAGTGCAGCATCGCCTTGCAATCCACCTCCACCGGCACCCGCAAGATCTCCTGCCGCTCGCCATCGAGCAAGCACGGCTCCGCCATTTCGTACGTCACCTCCGGCCCATTCTCCAGCGTTCCATCACCACTGCAGCCAGCGAGCCCAAGAACCAGCGTCAGCAGCAACATACATTTAATGAAGCGTTTCATCACACCGCCCCCTTTCTGCTCTCATCTTACCAAACCCGCCACCTCACCGCCACAAAAAATCGGAAAAATAAGTGCCTGCCCGACAAAAACGAGCAGGCTACAAAAGCCATCAACCAACTTGCCCAGAGGGCTACAAAGGCCATCGGCCAACTTGCCCAGAGCTCCCCAGCGAAGGCACTTCGCTTATTCGCTCATGCGCAGCCGTTCGATGAGGGTGTCTCCGTCACCAAGCCGATGATGACAGACCAGCGGCACGCACGCACAGAGCAACACCATTAAAAGTGTGGCACCGAGCACTGGCAAAAGCGGCACAACAAATGGCACATCCATGTGATTCATGGCCTGAAAACTGAGGAACGTCAGCCCCAGCCCGAAACTCGCTGTAAGAATGAGTACACCGAAGGCGATCAGCAGCCCTTCGCAGACAAGCTGACGATGAATCTGCCGCGGCGTCATGCCCAGACTTTCCATGATCGATAAAGACAACCGCCGGTTCTGAATGCTTGCAGCCATTGTATTCACATAGTTGAGCATGCCGACAACGAGCAGGAGCAGCGCAATCGCCGCGCCGGTTTCATTGAGATCACCTTCGGTCGCCTGAATAGCCACCTGATTGGCGAGCAGGGATTCATTGTAAATATCCGCCAAACCTGGCCGCGCGTTCACGAGGGCCATCACCCGTTCCTCGGTAATCGCGTCATAAGGCGTGTCGTAGCGCACGAGCATGCTGAGAGTGAGCGGCGTCGCTTCAAGGGTGTCAAGCCAGTCCTTGCTGACGATGAGCGTCGGCCCAATGTTCTGCGAAGCGGCGTAGTAGCCCTCATTGCTCACTGTCGCTGGCCGCACATTGATGGTTTCGTTCCCCACGCGAATGGCCAGAGACGTATTCAGTCGTTCCTCCGGCACCTCAATACCAGAGTATGCGAGCACACAAACCTCGCCTCTCAAAAAAGCGTCCCGCTCCAATGGCGTCGACAGTTGAGCGTTCAGCGCATCAAAAGCCTGCGCATCGATACCCTTGAGCATGCCGTAGTAGCGCGAAGGGTCACTTTGAAATGCGCTCAGCACCTCTGCCTGATCGAGATAGGGGCGGGTGGCGCTGTAGGCCGTCAGCCAGTCTTCGGCAAAGGCTTCGTCAGCCAGCGTAAAGGGCACGCCCGTCACTGTTTCCACTGCCGCTACACCGTCTACAGCGGCAATCTCCTCAGCCAGTCCTTCGAGAATCGACTGCCAGGAGCGCATGTCCTCGGAAGTTTCGCTGTCGTTACGAATGAGGAGGTCGGCGTTATCGTAGAGGGGGGCCACAGTGCGCTCGCTCTGACTGGAGATGAGCGTTGTCAGGCAGAGAAAAACAGACAGGCTGAGGGCAAGGGATACCAGCACAATGGCAGTTTTCCTGCGATCGCGGCCAAGTTCTGCCAGCGCCAGACGCCAGGACAGACAGCGTCCACGGCCCAATGCCGCGCGGTGTGCCGTCTGAGGACGGGCTTTCAACGCGTCCAGTGGTGTACCCTTGTGGGCCATTCTCAGCGGTGTGCGCAGTCCCGCGAAAACTGCAGCGCTGACAGCCACCAGTGTCAGCACAAGCACGAGCGGGTGAAAATGCACAGTAATCAGCGTTTCAGTAATGCCGAGCGCATTCATCAAACGTGGCACCAGCACCAGACTGCTCAACGCACCAAGCACCGTCCCGAAAAGCACAGCAACAAAAGCCAGCCCCAGCATCTGCCGCCGTACAAGCTGCGCCACCTGCAGTGGCGTCATGCCGAGAATCTGCAGCAGACCATAGTATCGGCTCTTTTTCGCAGCAGAAATATAGAGAATGTTGTAAACGAGCAAGTAGGCACTTAAAACGATCACCGCGCTCAAACCGATGAGCCCCAGCAAAATCTTCCAGGACTGATCGATGTAGCTGGACGATTGAAAAACCTGCTGCCCGCTTAGCGCAAGTCCGGCTTCAATGTCGTCAATCGTCGTTGGCAGCACATAATCGCGCACCAGTTTAATACTGAGAATGCCGCTCTCTTCGAGCGCATAGCCAGAACGCGCCAGAAACGCCCGGGATACATAGAGCGGCGACGTGTCGCCATATCCTTCCCAGAGTCCGCTGATGACGAAATCCAACGTCTGCACGCCTGCATTTGTCTCCACCGTCGCGGTAAAATGGTCGCCAACACCGAGCGACGCCAAACCACAGGCAGCCAGCGCATCGCGGTGCGCCATAACCTCATTCGCCGCTTCGGGATACCGCCCTTCCTGAGCGGTAATAACCGCAGCGCGCTGTACATTCCAGAGAACTTCATCATCCCATACCAGGCCCACACTTACCGTATCGTCAGCCTCGGTGCTCTGAACGAAACCAGCGTATGCCTGCTGCCCCACGCTCTCAACACGCGCATCCGTGACAAGCTGCTGATACTGTTCGTCCGTAAAACCATTCGCGACGGAGATATCATCCTCGCCGCCATAGAGACGCGTGTCCTGCAGACGTGCCAGTGAAAGATAACTCACGCCCGTCGTCAACACGCCAAAAAGCAGCACCGTCGCCACCACGATCGCCATAAAAAGCACCGCCGTCCGCTTCCATTCGCGGCGCAGTTCGTTGCGCGCCAGTCGTCGCAGGATCGCACGATTGTTATTCGCAAGCATTGGGGCCGCCTCCTTTCACAATGCGGCCATCACGCATCTCGACAATACGATCAGCGAGCTGGGCGATATCGATGTCGTGGGTGACGACGATGAGCGTCTGACCGAGCTTGGCAGCAAGCGTCCGCATCAGGCCCATAACCTCGTGGCTCGTAGTCGTGTCGAGATTGCCCGTCGGCTCATCTGCCAGTATCAGCGCCGGACGCATCGCCAGCGCGCGCGCAATCGCCACACGCTGCTGCTCACCGCCGGAAAGCTGCGACGGCATACGGTCACGCTTGTCGGCAATATGCAGTGCTGTGAGCAGTTCATTAATGAACTCGGTATCGATGGCCACGCCATCCAATGCGAGCGGAAAGATGATATTGTCCCAGACATCGAGATCGGGGATGAGGTTGTATTGCTGAAAGATGAAGCCGACGCGACGACGACGAAACAGCGCCAGTTGGGTACGGTCCAACGTGGTAAGGTCGTTGCCGTCGACAACCACGCTGCCGCTTGTAGGGACATCCAGACCGCCAAGCATATGCAGGAGCGTCGATTTGCCACTGCCCGATTTACCGATAATAGCAACAAATTCGCTTTCTGAGACAGAAAAATCAACACCGTCGAGAGCCTGAACCTGCATCTCACCCATGGCGTATGTTTTTGTGAGGTTTTTAGTCTGTACAACTGTGGTCATAATAATCCTCTCCTTTCTGTCTCCATCTTAGCAGCGGAAAATCTCAAAGCGATCACAATACAAAAAAATTCTGCCAGATCCTTGCAACATCCAAACAGACATTGTCAGACTGGCAGATTGATCGTGAAGGTGCTGCCGGCACCCGGAGCCGAAACAACATCAATAAAGCCGCCCTGGCGTTCTACAATCATCCGAGCCAGGTACAACCCCAGCCCGGCCCCCTCTGTATCATGCACCTCCGGCTCTCGATAGAAACGGGTGAAGATCGTTCCCTGGCGCTCGCGGGCGATGCCTTTGCCGCTGTCGTGCACCGCGATTTGCACAAACACTGGCTGCAATCCCACACGCACCCCGACACTGCCGCCCGCCGGAGTGTACTTGACAGCATTATCCAAAAGATTGGCCAGCGCTTCCGCTGTCCAGCGGCGGTCATGATTGAGCGTCATCATCTCGTCATAATCGACGCTAAGACGAATTTGCTTGGCGTCCGCCTTCGGCACAATCACACCCAACGCATCCGCCAGCGTGTCAGCCAAAAGTGCCTGCTGCTTTTGAATGCGCACAGCGCCAGTCTCGAGCCGCGAAATTTTGACCATATTGGCAAGTAGAAAGTCCAGTTTTTCCACCTGTGCGCCCAGTTTCGCTACCAGCGACGCATCCTCAGCGCCATGTTCCAGACGTTCCAAATAGAGCTGAATATTTGCCAGTGGCGTTTTTGTCTGGTGCGAAATATCAGCCACAAGCCCCTGCAGCGAACGCTGTTCACGTTGCAAAGCCTCTGTACGCCGCATTTGCGCCTGTGACAGTCGCAGCAGGCGTTCATTTGTATGGCCCCAGAGATCATCAGTGGCCGCGATGCGAGCGTCCAGCGGCCGTTCCGCCAGAAGATCGCCAAGGGCGCGATCAATATGTTCGGCGTATGCCTCCACGTCCGCCCGCTGACGCCGAAGACGCAGACATAACCCGAGCACAGCAACAGCCAACGCAAGCACCAGCACAACCAATGCCATCATTTCCATAAATACCCCATCCCATACACATTCGCAATGTAACTGTGCGCATCGTCTTCGATTTTTTTACGCAGGCGATTCACATTCACCGCCAGAGCATGCTTGTCGACGAGCTCCACGCCAACGTTCCAGAGTGCATCCAAAAGCACACCATAGGTCAGCAGCTGACCGCGATGATCCACAAGAACGCGCAGCAGCTTCAGCTCCGTCGGCGAAAGCCGCACCGCTTCACCGGCACGCATGACGCTGCCAAGGTCAAAATCAATGCGCAGCCAGCCGTCGTCGAGCACAGCCGCCTGCGCATCGTTGCGCCCGAGGAGCACAGCGAGCTTCGCCAGCAGCACCTTCATCGAAAACGGCTTCGTCACATAATCGTCGGCGCCCAGTGTATAACCAGTGAGCACATCCTCTTCGAGATCACGCGCCGACAGGAAGAAAACCGCGACATGCCGCCGCGCTGTGAGCCAGCGGCAAAAGCTGAAACCGTCGCTGTTTCCCTGCGGGGACACGCTGTCACTGTCGGAGACCCCAAGGGGTACGCTGTCGCTGTCGGCTGCCCTAAAGGACACGCTGTCACTGTCAGATGCCGGTACATTCACATCAAGCAGCGCTAGCTCAAAGCTATGCTGGCGTACAAGCGATTCCGCTTCGGCCAGTGACCGCGCCGCCAACACACCATATCCAGCCTCAGCAAGCGCCGACGCAACACTTTCGCGCAAATCCGGATCATCCTCCAAAAGCAAAATCGTTGCCATGCGTCACTCACCATCCTCCAGATTATAGAGCGCCTTCTCATAATCCTGCACATAGTAGCGCAGATTTTTGCGCCCGCGCTCCACGATCGTGTGGCCTTCGGCTTCGAGCTTTTCCCGCTGCGCGGCGACGCCGCCGGGATATTTCGGATTGAGCTCGCCCTTGGCCTTGAGCGTGCGCCAGTATGGCGTTTCGTCGTGATCGCGCTGGTGACTGGCCCAGGCGGCGATGGAAACGAAAATTCCCGCGGTGATCGGCTCGGTAAAATCGGCATCATTGTGCTGCGCAAAATGTTCGCGGATGGCGCCGACGGTGGTGATCTTTCCTGGCGGGATCCGCTTCATCACGCGGTCATAATCGAGCGGCGGCGCGAAATACATGCGGTCGCCACCGTATTTGGCAATGGTTTTCTCGTCGGTGACGATCTGCAGCTTTGGCATGTCTTTGCTGTCGTGGAGCATGGCGTTAAAATCCTTGCGTTCTTCGTTGGCCATTGTGACCACCTCCTTGATCAAATTCCTGCGTCAAATTTTTTGTAGAGCGCATCGTCGCTGATCTTTTCCAGCAGCTGCTCCGTGTCGTCAAAACCTAGCAGAAAAATCTGCTCGCCTTTCTGCACCACATACCCCACCTTGCCACCTGCATCATCCACGAGGGCATATACATCCTCATCCTGCGCCACCGCTTCACAGTGGCCGCTCGCGCGCACGGCGTTCTGATCGTAGATCGTAAAGCGGTCGTCAGCATCGAGCACCGCATAGATGCTGCGCGCATCCGGCGTTCCGCTGCCGTACGTCCCCGTCAGGCTGTGATGAATCGTCGTGAAATGGCCCAACAGAAAAAACGCAATCCCCACCAGCAAGAACGCAGTGAACTTCACAATATTTTTCACTTTACGCGTCATAATGCACACCTCCTTATTTCGTTCATCATCACTCATTATTCGCCACCCGTCAATGAGGCTGTTGTCTGGGAATTGTTACAACGCTCTTCCCACTCCCTCAGAGAATAAATGCAACCACAATAATGCTGGCGATAGATGTCCCATTCGCGACAGAGCACGATCGAGCGTTGGTAGCCGCCGCGTTTTTTGAAATCGTTCGGCAGATGGCGAACGCCAACCGTTTCCGCGATCTCTTCACCGATGGCGTTGATCTGTACAGCATTCTTGTAGGGACTGATGGAGAGCGTCGTCGTGAAATAATCACAACCGAGATCTCGCGCCAATTCTGCTGCTGCCTGCATGCGAAAACGATAGCAGGCGAAGCAGCGTGCACTGCCCTCTGGCAAATGGGTCAACCCGCGCACAGCCTTCGCATACCGCGCAGGATCGTAATCGCCTTCCACCAGATCAAGGCCGTGGGGCGCGTCGATGTGTGCGATTACGCGGCGCTGCTCTGCCAAACGATGCGCATATTCCTCGCGCGGTTGGATGTTGGGATTGTCATAAAAGAGCGTGATCTTGAAATATGGCGACAGATATTCGAGCACATAGCTCGAGCACGGTCCGCAGCAACTGTGCAGAAGCAGATGCGGCACACGCCCTTCGCGTTCGAGCACACGCAGAATGCGATCCAATTCACGTCCATAGTTACGTGGGTTCATAGTCATCTTCCTTTCTTTCTTTAATTATACACGGTAGCACACAGCTGTGCTATACTGGAGAAAACACTGAGAAAGAAGGATGCATTATGGGAAAATCCCTCGTACTCGCAGAAAAACCATCCGTTGGCCGCGAACTCGCCCGTGTGCTGGGCGCTGGCGGTAAACACAACGGTTATTTTGAAAACAGCAAATACATCGTCACCTGGGCGCTGGGCCATCTCGTCACGCTGGCTGATCCCGAACACTATGGCGACGAATACAAAACCTGGCGCATGGACACGCTGCCAATCCTGCCAAAGCATATGGATCTCGTCGTGATTCCTCAGTCCGGCAAACAATTCCGCACCGTATCAAGCCTGATGAAACGCGCCGACGTGGACGAGATCATCATTGCCACCGACGCCGGCCGCGAAGGCGAGCTCGTCGCCCGCTGGATCATCGAGAAAGCCCACGTCAAAAAGCCAATGCGTCGACTCTGGATCTCCAGCCAGACAGACCAGGCCATCCGCCAGGGCTTCGCTCATCTCGAGCCGTCGGCAAAATACGACAACCTCTATCGCTCCGCCGTGGCGCGTAGCGAAGCCGACTGGGTCGTCGGCTTCAACGTCACCCGCGCCCTCACCTGCCGCTACAACGCGCAGCTTTCCGCTGGCCGTGTGCAGACACCGACGCTGGCAATGATCGTGCAGCGCGAACGCGCCATCCGCGATTTCAAGAGCCAGCCATTCTACGAAGTACAGGCGAATGTGTCCGGTATGCGTCTGCTCTGGCAAAATAAAAATAAGAGCACTCGCTTCAGCGATAAGAGCATTTGCGAGCGCATCGTGCGCACATGTAACAAACAGAACGCCATCGTCTCTGATCTCAATGCCCCAAAAAAACGCACCGCGCCACCGGCCCTTTATGATCTTACCACCCTGCAGCGCGACGCCAACGCCCGCTACGGCTTCAGCGCCAAACAAACACTTTCGCTGATGCAGCGCCTCTATGAAGAACACAAGCTGCTCACCTACCCGCGCACCGACTCCCGCTATCTGACGAAAGACATCGTCGCCACCTTCCCTGAGCGCCTCGCCGCCCTCACCTCCAACGGATATGCCGACGTCACTCGCCAGATTCGCGCCGAAAAGCGCAGCATCGCACCAGGTTGCATCAACGATGCCAAAGTCAGCGACCACCACGCCATCATCCCAACCGAAGAACGACTGAGCAAGCACAGCCTCACCAGCGACGAGCGCCGCATCTACGAACTCGTCGTCAAGCGCTTCCTCGCCAATTTCCTCGGCCCTTACGAATACGAACAGACACGCGTCACCCTGGATGTAAATGGCGAGCGCTTCATCTGTCATGGCAATGTCACCACCAGCCTCGGCTGGAAAGGGCTCGATCTTATCGGCGAAGAAGGCGAGCCAGAAGAAGACGCCAGCAAGAATCGCTCCCTGCCAAAACTCCAGCAGGGCCAAACCTTGAAAGGCGTCTCCGTCAGCATCCGCGAAGGCCAGACCAAACCGCCAGCCCGCTTCACCGAAGGCACGCTCTTGGCCGCCATGGAAAATCCCCAGGCTTTTGTCAGCGACAAGCACGCCCAGTCCGTTCTCCACAAAGCCGGCGGCATCGGCACCCCAGCCACCCGCGCCGACATCATCGAGAAACTGTTCAAAAGCTTCTATATTGAAAAGCAGGGCCAATCCCTCGTGCCAACCTCCAAGGGCATCCAGCTCATCGACATCGTTCCCGACGATCTCACCTCGCCGCTCCTCACTGCCGAGTGGGAGGAACGCCTCGAGCGCATCGCCCGCGGCCAGGAAAAATCCGCTGCCTTCACCAGCGACATGCGCACCTTCGCCACCGAGCTCGTGAAAGCCGTCAAAAATTCGGACAAACAGTACCGCCACGACAACATGACCCGCACCCCATGCCCAAATTGCGGCAAATTCCTCCTCGAAGTCAAGACCAAAAAAGGCAAAATGCTCGTCTGCCAGGACCGCGAATGTGGCTACCGCCGCAACCTCGAACAAACCTCCAACGCCCGCTGTCCAAAATGCCACAAACGCCTCACCGTCGTCGGCGACGGCGACAAACGCATCTACACCTGCAGCTGCGGCTTCCGCGAAAAATTCGACCGCTTCAACCAGGAGCTACGAAAAAAACGCAACACCTCCTCCAAACGCGACGTCCAAAACTACATGCGCAAACAAAAACAGCAGGAAAGCATCGGCGCAAACGCCTTCGCCGACGCCTGGGCCAAAGCGCTGGAGAAAGATGAGTGAAAAATACACTATTAATTAGTGGCAAAATTCCACGGCTGTCAATTTAAATCTGCGCATAATAAAAACTCCTCATGGTATAGTCTCGATTTTCGTTATTTCGAGCATATACTCTATGGGGAGTTTATTACTTTTCAATAGTTTGATATTTTAACTATTGAGCAATTTATTTGCGAAGTAGACACATAAACCATTTACTAAAATGCTTCCAACAAGATATACACCCAGAAAATGCCAAATATTTTCAGAGAATGTTTCCGGTGAGATTAAAGCGCATGTAAAGTAAGCAAAACTACAATTATTAAATAAAATTGGCGCGACAGGATTACATAATATGATTATTGAAAGTACAAGGGCCAAAGGAATCATGATACTACAAATTTGTCCAACTATAGGTTGAAGCGCCTCTATGCTTAGAATTGTGATGCAGGCGCATAATAAGCCAACGAAACCACCAATCTCAACACTGAGTAAATTTTTATACAGATCACCATTCATAGTAAATAATAAGATATTACTGATGAAAATTATCCAGCTACATTCAATATGCAGTAATTGCAGAATTAAATTAGCTAAGATAATCCAAGTCAAGAGTATAATCCGAAAGCAAAATAACTTATTAAAATTCATGGAAATCACCCTTATAAAGAATTCAGATTATGCTATAGAGTTTCCCATAGCAACGTAATATCTTGAGATTGTCGCTGGAGCAATTCAATTATTAATTATTGAATTGCTCTTTTTTACCACCTATTTTGCATCCCCTCTCTATTCTTAAACTGTAACATTTGAGAAATAACTGCAAGGGCTACAACCCAAGAGATATCTCTCACCCAGGTGAATACTTCGTTCAGTCGTGTGTCGTAACTTCGATATAAAAAATCCCCCTAATGTAGACTTTCTTCAGCAATCTACTTTAGGGGGATCATATCAATAACGTAAGAACAGAGATTATTCTTTCATTTCTAAATTAATCCAAGTAACGACCAGAATGGGAGCATGATCACAGCAAAGAAAGCTACAAATACTAAATTCTTGATCGTATGATATTTTACAAACTGCCCCGTTGTCATCATACCAAAAGCAAAGAAAATCAGGAAGGTAACATATTCATATGGCAAGAAGACCATATCCGTAGATGCCATAAAAGTGAAAATCGGAGCCAATGGATTAATGTTTGCTCCTGCACAAAGTGCTACCATTGGACCAGAGAATGTTGCAACCATCGCCATTGGAGTCATCAGCAGATTGATAACGATACCAAAAATAAGTATACCAAACAACAGCACTCTAGTATCCAAAGAATTCAAGATTGGGGTAGCTGCAGTACTGATAAGCTCAGTTAACCCTGTCGCTGTGCAACCTGCACCAATAGCCATACAAGCAGAGATAAAGAAAATAATCCCGATTGGCAAACTCTTAATGTCGCTATCTTTTGCAACATTGATACCAGGGCAATATGCCAAGCATGCTACGATAATAAAGATTGCCATACCGTCGATATGATGGATCGAATTTGTTAAAATCCCGATCATGAGAACAGCCAGCAGAATAATACCTTTCTTCTCGTCCTTGCTAAGTTTCCCTTTTTTCCTTAAAGCTTCCTCAAAATATTCTTTTGTGCCATTAATTGAAGAATTCTTTGTTTTTGCAATCGTGAGGAACACAAAAATTGTCAGGAAACTATAGAGAATGACTGGCCAGTTGTAATACAAAACCTGCCAAAATGTCATCGTAAAAGTTGGATCGATCGGATGGACAGACCCCATAATCAATCCCTGTGTAAGAGGCTGGAAGATAAACATTCTAACTGTGGAGCCACCGATCATACCAACCATCATTGTAATTGCCGCTTCTTCTTTATGTTCCATATGAAGCGATCTGCACATGCCATAACATAAGCCAGCAATGATAATTGATGCCCCAGCAAATGTGATAAAGGACATGATCAGACAAGCGAAATACAGTGCATACATTGAGCGGTTAAAACTACCACCACATTTTGCCATAATCCAATAACTCAGCCTTTCCAAAAGGCCAACGCGTTGCAACATATTTGAAAGGACCATTGCAGCCATGCAACATGGAATTGTATATGATAGCCAAGAAGAATAAATTGATTCTGTCGGTACAATCCCTAACAAAGTTAATACCACTGGCCATATTAGAGAAGGAACAAGTAAATCCGTGATCTCAAACGCTGCCCACAGCAACAACCATGCAGTAATTGCAAGGAAGATTTTCATCTGTGATGTAAAAGTTTCCGATGTAGGGATCAACATTAAAAGAATCGGTATAATAAAACATATTGCTATTTTTACGTTTTTATTAACGCGTTTTACTTGAATAGTCATGATTTTTACACCCCTTTATTTTAGTTTTGTGCTTCTCTATTTAATAGAGAAGCACAAAACAAGTACGTGCATTAGTCAAGAATCTGGTGAACAATAGATCCTTCGTTTTGCGCTGGAACTCGAACACCACCGAGAACTGCGAGCGTTGGTGCCACATCGATCGTATGGATATGTCGTTCAGTTGTGAATCCTTCTTTAAACCCTTTACCAGCTGCAACAAAGATAGGGGCTACCGATGTATCAAAATAACCCATATATGTAGGAAGCGAATCCATATGGATTAAGTTAAATCCTTCATCCATGAAGAAAATAATATCCCCAAAATCTTCATTGCCACCCATCCCAAGAATGACAGCATCTTTATTTCTCATTGCCAAAGAAATAACACGTTTTCCAGTACGAGGATCTCTGTAGTTGTACAGATCAGAAATAATCTGCGCCTCCAATTCATACTTATCTTCAGGCTCAACGATACCGTGTGTCTGACGGCCTTTCAGGTTCAAATACACGTTACCTGCTCGAATAGCAATGGCGCGTGTTTTATCCCAATCGATTTCACGGATCTTATTGCCATTCTCATCGCGTTTCAGAACTGTATATCCCAGTTCTTCCATAACTGGTACGCTGACACATCCTTCCGACAAAACAGGAAGATGATGTTCTTCGCAAATTAACCCATGGTCAGATGTAATAATGACGCTCCAATCCTGATCCAGATATGGTAGGAAATCACCAAGATAGCGGTCTGTTTCTTCATAAATTTTTAGAATTGCATCTTGATAGAACGCTTCATCATTTCCCCAGTCATCAAAATGTTTCGCAAAATGCCAGAACATATGGCCAACATTATCGACATTATGAAGGTGTGAGAAAATAACATCATACTTCCCTTCATCCATGAGATAGCAAAGACATCTCGCCTGCCATTCGCAATAATAATCCAGCGCTGGAAGAATAATTTCTTGAACGTTCTCAGGTTTCTTCCCTGTGATATTGCTAATCTGCGGTGGCATTCCAACATGCTCAGCAATATCTTTGTACAAGGATTTTGGATGCCAAACCTGATCACCGTCCACTCTATAAGCACTGCTCATCCAATAGCGAAGGTAACTTCCATCTTCGGCCAATTCAATCAAATTCATACTTCTATAAGCATCAATCTTTTCTTCATCTTTCAGGATTTCATCATGAATATACGGAGTATATGCTTCTGGCTTCAGTTCTACAATCGGCTCTGCATCTTTCTTGCTCTTATAAATACGAACACGATCATAAACGCCGTTTTCATTTTTCACGATCAGACATGGACGATGAACAAAACCTGCGGAGGTGAGAATTGTAAATTCCTTTGCCCCCTCCGGAGCATTTGCCCAGCCAGATGCCTCTTTGATTGGTGAATTACAAACGTTAACTGTGATATTCCCCAGCGTATGAATTTCGTTTTCTTCCTCGCTAAGTACCAAGGTCGTAAATTGTTTGCCGTTCAAAATAGCCTGGAGGCTTTCACCACCATTACCTTCACGGCTGTAATTTGCACTTTCGTCAGCAACGGAATCTTCCAAACCTGTGATCACACAGCCATTAACATTCCCCTGGGGAGCGTTGTAAGCATTAAACACGACACGTGGAACATTTTCTCCAGCCATTCCAATCGTTTCCCAGTCAACAATAGCTGTCCCCATGTTAATTGCTGTTGGCTGTGTGCCATCAACAACGCTGAGATTCTCACTATCAGAAGTTGGAGGCCAACTGGATCCCGGCCAATGCCATACCAGCGTAGATTTTCCTGCTTCTGCAAAAACATTCCACAATGGCTCAGCTTTACATTCTCGAGAATCCAATGCGTATACAGCCGTATCAAGTTTGTCTGGATCCGGATGCTGATTAAAAAATGCTGTAATCCCATGAGTATTTGGGTTTGCCCCTGTTGCTAACGATGTCCACATTGGCGGCGTTACTGTAGGAACTCCGCCCAAGAGAACCAAATCTTCACGACAAGCGCCGCGCTCTACAAATTTTTTCAAATTAGGCATCTTTCCCTGATCCATAAATTTTTTCGCTAGGCTAGGCTCAAAACCATCGACCCCTAAAACAATGATCTTATCCGATTTTGCATCTTTGATTTTTGTCATTTTGAACACCTCTCGATTTTTATGTGTTGAATAATCTTTACTTATATGATAATTGTAAACTCCCCACCTGAATAGAATCGAAGATTTATCGCTCAGGGAGACGTAAAAACGAAAGGTTATCAATACGAGCAACAAAAGAAGCTGAACATATTGATTTCTATCAATATGTTCAGCTTCTTTACTTCATGCTATTTTTGATATCTTTCTCGCACAGTTGCCATCAGTTCATCAATGAACGCTCGAATCAACGGCATCTTTTCACTATTATTTCGATAAATCGAAATAAATCGACTTGGCATAGAGTTTGATACTGGGACAAATATTGCTCCTGACAAAAAATATTTTTGATATTCTTTTTCTAAAATATAGGATACATGCGCCAATGCTATTGAATCTGTACTTAAAACAAATTCTCTAAGAAGTGCTACATTATTTGTACGCAACGCAATATGTGGAATAGATTCACCATCATCAATCATTTGTTCCACAGTAGTAAAATCATCTTGGCTAAAGGACATAATTGCCAAAGAACATTTTTTCAATGTCTCTAAGCTAATTGATTTTTTCCTTGCCAACTCATTATCCTTTCTCATAAATGCAAACAATTGTTCTTCCCAGAGTAATTCAGATGTAAATTCTTCTGGAAAAGGCGCATCATCAAAAACAACTAAAACACCTAGATCACTTTGCTTTTTATAAAGTTGTTCCAATCCTAATTCCGTATTTGTTTCTAAAATAGTCAGACGAATTTTTGGATATTTTTTCCCAAACGCTTGAATTGTTTCCGGCAAAATACCCGTACCTATCGTCGGAACAGTCACAATGTCCAATACACCAGAAAGCTCCGAATTAGGTTCTGAGTAGAAGTCCTGCTTTATTTTATTACATCGTTCTAATTGAAAGAGAATCTCTTGTGCAATGGGCACGGTTTTCTCACCGAGCTCTGTCAAGCGCATCCCCGAACTTGTACGATTAAACAACGGATAACCAAGCTCTCTTTCAAGCGATGCGATCGCTTTACCAAGTGCAGGCTGTGAAATGTAAAATTTTTCTGCAGAAAGATGAAGTGAACCAGATTTTGCAATATCAAGAAAATAATTCAACCATTCAGTACGCATACGTTCTCCTCCCACAATATTATTTTACAAAAAAAGCGTGGCCCTTTTCAGAACCACGCGTGAAAAACATACATGCTCTGACGTAAGGGTTGCTACACACCTATACTCACACAGTCTCTTCAGCGTAAAGATCCTATGGCATCAGAGAGTACGCTCTCACCAATAACGTACCCTTCACGCTGAAAAGTGGTCAGTAGATAGAGTTATTCCATTTTGAGTATGGTGTGTAGCATAATTATTATACCATAATCCGGTTTCCACGCCAAATAAAATAAGAACGCTGCACCCTCGCGAACTTCGTGAGGACGCAGCGCTTTAGTTTTATTCTACGTTTTCGAGGAGCTGCTCATAGATTGCGCATGTGGCGCTTTCATCAGCGCCGTTCAGGACGATGGTTCCGTCGTTTGCTTCGAGGACGATGACGGCGTCACAGCTGGCGTGGGTGTAACGGGTATAGCTGCCGTAGAGATCGTTTTGAAATTTGCCCATGGAAAATCGAAGATTTCCGAAGCCGTTGGTGCGAACGTCGCCGCTATTCGCTGAGGGGTCGTGGTCATAATAGGTAAGGCTATCGATCTCGCTATAGGGAATGGTGAGATCTTTCCACTGCTTGGTTTCGATGGTCAGGGCATTGTCGTCAACATTCACGTTCATGCTACCACTGAAAAGCGTCCAACCGGTGAATGCGCAGAGGGCGATGATGAAAAGAACGACGAACGCTGCGCCTTTGCGAGAAACAGGGCTTGGCGCGATGCTGCCGCTGGCAAGCTGGCGGCGATAGTAGCGATAGGAATAGCCCATTGGCAAGATGGCGAAGGCGAGCACGCAGACAAAAAATACAACCATGGCGATTGCGCTCTCGGCGACCAGCGCGCAGGCCATGCATAGGATTCCGCCGATAACCCAAAGCCTGCCGCTGAAACGATGGGTGGCGTTCCAATTTTGCTCATTTTCCAACGTCCACTTGATCTTGATTCCAATGGTATTGTTCTGCCGCACTTTTGGCAGAATATTGCCGAGAACAAGGAACATCAGTCCAAACGACAAGTAAAAAATTGTCACGATCAACGCATAGGCGTCAAACCCGCTACGCAAAAGCGCCAGCACGGCGCCACCGATGAGCGCGGTCACCGGCAACAGCCAAAAGATCAGTCGCAAAATGCGCGGGCTCTGCGCGGCGTTGGCGTGGTCGCGCAGGATGAAGAAGAGCACCAGCCAATGTGTCGCGAGCAGCCCCAGCGGGAACCAGACAAATTCACGCCAACACAGCGCGCCCACAAGCGTCGGCAGCAAAATCACGAGTGAGGTGAGCACGAAAAGCTCCCTATACGCCATCGTCCACTTTGTCATGAACTTCGCCTCCCTTCAGATCTGCCAGCCAGAGCATGACTTCCTCAAGCACGGAAGCGTTGAGTTCGTAGTAAATATATTTTCCCTCGCGTGTGTCGCGGATGAGATACGCTTCTTTCAGCACGGCGAGATGCCGCGAGATCGACGCCGCGGTCACAGGAAAATGCGCACCGATCTCTCCGGCAGACAGCCGTCCTTCTTTGAGCAGATTCAAAATGTCGCGGCGAATCGGATCCGCCAGCGCTTTCAGCGTTGATTGCAGGCTCATGTGATCACTCCTCATCATTTAACATTTAGGCTAATTGTTAAATATAGGGTAGCACGCCTACCTTTGGCTGTCAAGATGCACACGTAAAAATCCGCGCCTCGTATGCCTTCTAAAGAAGCTCACACAGTGCGCGGATTCACGATTTCAATATTCTATTATTTTTCTGCCAAACGCTCCCGTCCCAGCGCATCCGCAGCTACAATGGCTGCATACAGCTGATCAACGGTAACATCGGCGACCATATTATGAATAGATTCTCCTTCGACGCAAGATTTCTCTGCAATGATACGAATCTCTTCATCTGTGTTTACACCAATCTCTGCCAACGTTACAGGCAACCCAACCTCCATACAAAAATCCTGCACTTCACGGAATTCTTCTTTGGAAGCGCCTTCGATCACCAGCTGCACAAGCGTACCAAAAGCGACACAATTTCCGTGTGGCGCGCTGTGACCTCCCAGTGCTGTCAATCCATTGTAGAAAGAATGAGCAACAGCCAGTCCACCATTGTCAGCGCCCACGCCAGAAAGGTACACGTTGGCTTCAATAATTGCATCGAGAGCTGGCGTTACCACCTGACATTCACAGGCTTTTTTCGCTGCAGCACCATATTCACGCAGGGTTTCATAGCACAACTTGCATAAAGCCATTGCAGAACGTGTAATGCCGCCATTCTCAAGGCTTGGCGCATCTGTCCGTTCACAGGCACGCGCTTCAAAATATGTGCCCAATGCGTCACCCATACCAGCGACAAGGAATTTCACTGGTGCATGAGCGATTACTGAGCTATCGACCAGCACTGCTTCTGGATTTTTCGGATAAAACAAATAGCTGTTGAAAGTTTGATCATCATTATAAATGACTGAAAGGCCAGTGCAAGGTGCATCAGTGGCTACAACGGTAGGGATGATAACTACAGGCAGCTTTTCATAATATGCTGTTGCCTTGGCAGTATCAATAGCTGAACCCCCACCAACGCCAACCACAACATTCAGCCCGTTCTCACGAACAATCTGACGCATACGCTCAATCTCACCAACACTTGAAACACCGCCAAAGATTTCATATCTACGCACATCGTCAGTACCTGCAAAGCTCTTCTCAATCTTATCATGGCATGCGTTGTAGCCACTATGTGAACAAATGAACAACCATTTATCACCCAGACTGGTCATTTCATCATGAAATTGCAACAATGCATCTTTTCCTTGAACATATTTTTGTGGAGCGCGCATTAATCTGAGTCTTGCCATAAAATTTTCCTCCTTTTGTAAAGATTCCAGCCTTTACAATTATCATTAATTTTCGTTTGCCTGTATTATAGTCCTTATATTTGTAAATTACAAGACTTCAGCGCAAAAAACATAATCATATTTTATGATTTTCATTAATCATTCTTTTGCAATTCTTCAGAAAATATGTGAAATTAATCACATAAACACGGTGTACCCACAAACACCAGCAGCAAAAATACAGCGAGATGCGCACGAAAAAGTTCCTTATACGCTGTCGTCTACTTTGTCATGAACCTCGCACCTTGTCAGATCTGCCAGCGCTTTTATCTTCTCAAGCACACAAAACCTTGACCCTGCTCCTGGGCTCAGCTATAATAAATTTGCACAAAGGTGTCGACAGTTCATTTGTACCATCCTGTCGTTAAACAAAACTAGGGCTGTTTTTTCATGCGCTTTTTTCAATGCAATGGCTCCGCGGTACGATCTGCGGAGCCATTTTTTATGGAGGAGATCATGTATTACTTAGAAACGGAAGAACATTTTGACGCGGCGCACTTTCTCAAAGGCTACGCCGGAAAATGCAGCAATCTGCACGGGCATCGCTGGCGTGTGGTGGCGCAGGTATGCGCAGATGCGCTTGCGACAGACGCACAGACCCGCGGCATGGTGATGGATTTCGGTGACCTCAAGAAATCGCTAAAAGAAATCTGCGACCAACTGGATCATTGTCTTATCTATGAAGAGGATTCTCTCTTGCCGCAAACAGTGGCGGCTTTGGAATGTGAGGGATTTCGTCTGGTCATGCTGCCATTCCGACCAACCGCCGAAGAGCTGGCACGCTACATTTTCATGCAGCTGCAGGCGAAGGCTCTACCGATCGCTCGGGTGACGGTCTACGAAACGCCAACGAACTGCGCGATTTACGAGGAGGCAACGCGATGAAGGTTGTTGAAATGTTTGCAAGCATCAACGGGGAAGGGCCCTGTGCCGGCGAGCTGGCGTTTTTCGTACGCTTTCAGGGCTGCAATCTGCGCTGCAGCTATTGCGATACGATGTGGGCAAACGCGCCCGATTGTCCCTACACAGAACAGTCGCCAGAAGACATTGTCGCAAAGATTCTCCAGAGCGGCATTCGCAATGTCACGCTGACTGGCGGTGAACCGCTTCTGCAGCCGGAAATGCCGGCGCTGTTGATGCTTTTGGCGGATCATCCAGAATTGCGGGTTGAGGTCGAAACCAACGGAGCGGTGGATTTGGCGCCATTCTGCAAAACATCGCGCCCTGTCTTCACGATGGATTACAAGCTGCCATCCAGTGGTTGGGAGCGCGCCATGCGTGTTGAAAATTTTGCATTGCTGCAGCAAGAAGATACGGTGAAATTTGTCTGCGGCAGCGCGGAGGATTTGGAACGCGCGGCACAAGTCATCGCTGAGCAGGAGCTGACAAAACGTTGTCACGTGTATCTGAGCCCGGTTTTCTGCGCCATTAAGCCAGCGGAAATGGTTGAATACATGCTGGCGCAACGTCTCAACGGTGTGCGTCTGCAGCTGCAGTTGCACAAATTTATCTGGGCGCCTGACAGACGAGGTGTCTGACTGATCTTTAAGGAGGAACATCAATGAAAAATGCACTTGTACTGACCAGCGGCGGTGTGGATTCGAGCACGGCCCTGGCACTCGCGGTCGAAAAATACGGCAGCGCGCGTGTTATCGCGCTCTCAATCTCCTACGGACAAAAGCACGACAAGGAACTGCAGGCAGCCAAAGCTGTGGCTGCGCACTATGGTGTGGAGCAGCTCTTTCTCGATCTGGGATTGATCTTCCGCTACAGCGATTGTGCGCTTCTGAAACAATCCAGCGAAGAAATTCCAGAAGAAAGCTATGCCGATCAGCTCGCTGAAACAAATGGCGAATCGCCAGTCGCGACTTATGTCCCTTTCCGTAACGGACTCTTTCTCTCAGCAGCAGCAAGCATCGCGCTAAGCCGCGATTGCGAAGTCATCTACTACGGTGCCCATGCTGATGACGCCGCCGGATTTGCCTATCCAGATTGTTCGCCGATTTTCAACAACGCTATGAACACAGCCATCTACGAAGGCTCCGGCCATCAGCTGCGCATCGAAGCGCCATTTGTCAACCAAACCAAGTCTGACATCGTCGCTACCGGCCTCAAGCTCGATGTACCATACGCGCTGACCTGGTCCTGTTACGAAGGCGGCGATCATCCATGTGGAAAATGCGGCACCTGCATTGATCGCGCAGCAGCCTTCGCTGCCAACGGTGTCGCTGATCCAGCCCTCGCCAACGATTGAAAGGAGCCATCCATGCCTAGAGAAAACCTGACCCTGCTCGGCGATCACAATGTCGCCTATACCACAGACTACACGCCGGAGCTTCTCGAAAGCTTTGATAACAAGCATCCGGAAAACGATTACTTTGTCAAGTTCAACTGCCCAGAATTCACCAGCCTCTGCCCCATCACCGGCCAACCGGATTTTGCCACGATCACCATTTCTTATGTGCCTGATGCGCGTCTCGTGGAAAGCAAAAGTCTCAAGCTCTATCTCTTCTCCTTCCGCAATCACGGCGATTTCCACGAGGATTGCGTCAACATCATCATGAACGATCTCGTGCGCCTGCTCGATCCAAAATACATCGAGGTCTGGGGAAAATTTCTGCCACGCGGCGGCATTTCCATCGATCCTTATGTGAATCACGGCAAGCCAGGCACAAAGTGGGAACGCGTCGCTGAGCAACGTCTCAGCTGGCACGATATGATGCCGGAAAAAATCGACAACCGCTGACATCAAATAAGAGCACAGTGCTCGTATCCGATCAGGATGCAAGCGCTGTGCTCTTATTTTTGAACGCTCAGTTTTCCAATTCTTTCGCGACGTCTTCGAGATGGTCGCGGATGGTGAGATGCTGCGGGCAGCGTGTTTCACAAACGCCGCAGCGGATGCAGTCGGATGGCTTACCATTCTTTTCGGCAAGCTTGCCGAGGCGATGGCGGGCGTTGCCGAGCTGCGATGGACCGAAGCGTTTGACGTCGTTATAGAGGCCAAAATAATCCGGGATGGCGATGTGCTGTGGGCAGCCGTCGACGCAATAGCGGCAGGCTGTACACGGAATGGCGATGGTCTGCTGGATGATCGTCTTTGCTTCGTCGATGACAGCCTGTTCTTCTGCGGAGATCGGCTGAAAATCCTGCATGTAGCTGAGGTTGTCGGCCATCTGCGCTTCGCTCGACATTCCGGAGAGCACGACCATGATGTTTTCCGGCGTTGCCGCAAATCGCACAGCCCAGGAGGCTGTGGACGCGTCAGGATTGCACGCTTTCAGCAGCTTCTCTGCTGGTTCGGGGATCGTCGCGAGCGCGCCGCCTTTGACAGGCTCCATGACAACGACCGGCTTGCCGTGGCGCGTCGCCACTTCGTAGCAAAGCCGCGACTGCACCTGCGCATCGTCCCAGTCTAGGTAATTGAGCTGCAGCTGCACGATCTCCATCTCCGGATGCTTCGTGAGGATCGTCTCGAGAAGCGCTGCATCGCCATGGAAGGAAAATCCCAGATGATGCACCTTGCCCTCAGCCTTGAGCTTATGCACAAATTCAAATGCGCCGAAGGCCTCTGCTTTTTCGTAGGACGATGGATCCAGCCCGTGCAGCCAGTAGTAATCGATGTAGTCCACGCCGAGCCGCTCCAGCTGACCAGCGAAAAATCCTGGCATTTCCTCCGGCTTTTCCAGCATGAACATGGTCAGCTTATCAGTGATCGTAAAATTTTCGCGCGGATACCGCTTCACGACTGCTTCGCGAAATGCGATCTCACTCTGCCCGTCATGGTAGCAGGCTGCTGTGTCGAAATACGAAAAACCAGCAGCGAAAAATGCATCCACCATCTTTTTCACAGTTTCAATATCTACGCTCTTTGTGTCCGCCAGATCCAACAGAGGCAGACGCATGAGTCCAAAGCCAAATTTTTTCATGGTATTTCTACTCCTCTCGTCATAGTTTCAACGCTTTAGCATACACGCAATCCTTCTGTAATTTGATTAAAAAAATCCGCAGACCAAAGTTCCAACATCGATGAGTTTGAGATAAATGGTTCCACATCTCGTTTCGCCTTTTCATAATCAATCTGCGCAAAACGTTCGTTCAACAGCGCTCGGAGATTTTCTGACGAGCAAGAAAAATCCTCCGGCACGCAATTCGACTGAAGCAGCCGCGCCTGCAAATGCTGTCGATTCACAGTGGCGCCTTTAGAAAGATAGAACACATAATCATAGAGATCACGCCCCTTCACGCGACTTTTCCAGCCACGACAAAGTACGGCATGAATTTTTCCCGCAAAAAGCGAAGGCAGATCATATATCTTTACCTCATACGGAACAGGCAGCAGGCGGTATTTGTGCTCAAAGCTCGCGTACGCCGGCGGATTAATATCCACTTCAAACTTTATCTTAATCGTTTCGTTCGCTGCAACATGTCCTGCTGCCGCCTCGTCTGCGTAGAACAGCAGCAAATGCTCGCGCGTATTTCCCTTCAGAAAGGCAGACTGGATCGCACTTTCTTGGTGCTTTTCTCTCTCCTGAATATCCACACGAATACCAAACGCTGCCACTTCTTTTTCCAATATTGGAAAATAGTCTTTCAGCGAAAATCCAGGGTCCGGCTGTATCAGCGAAAAATCCAGATCCTCTGAAAAGCGATCCAGGTCATAAAAAATGCGCAATGCCGTGCCACCATAAAATGCAGCTTTTTTGAAAAATCCAGCACGTGATAATCCGCAAAGCACAATCTCCTGCATGATCTCTTTCATCGCATTTTTCTGATCATAGATCGTCTCGACCTCGTAGCTTTCAAGCATCCGTTCGATCGCTGTGCTCATTTTTTCACCTTCCTCAAAAAAGCCGCCAACCGCCTGACGTTTGTCGAATGATAATGCGGTGCAAGCCTGGCAATTTTTTCCACATCGAGCGCGGCCAGCTGTTTTTCTTCAATACGCAGATCATCCAAAAGCAGCGCTGCCATTTCTTTATTATTTGCCACCGGTGATTGAATATAAATCTCATCACATAAAGCCTTCTCCGGTTCAGCGATCCGGTAAAAATACTCCCCCTCCTGCACCAATCTCAACGCCAATGGAAAAGCCGCAGCTGGAACGTCACGATAGGAGAACGTGCCAAACAGTGTTTCATATCGCTTTTTCTTTTTCTTCTCAAACGTCGCACACGTCACGACAACCACCCGTTCTGGAATCAATCCATAATGACCCAACGCATATTCAAAAGAAATATACGACGGCCCATAAATGCTTCCAGCTAAAAGATGCGCTGGTACGTTTCGCTCCGTTTCGTACAATCCCTTCACAATCGGAAAGCATTCTCTATTTTTCACCATCCGCGCCAACTTGGCCTTAGGATTGGCATATTCCTTCAGCGATTCCAGCATCATGTTCGTCGTTTTTATCATATTTTCACCTCATAGTCTCATTTTATGAGACTATCCGGTGAAAATCAAGCAATTTTTCCGTTCCTACGCTCAAAGATTCAACCGTACATCCATCTCGATCCATTGCTCGTCGCCCCAGGTGGAGTCGGAATCGCCGATCGTGCGAAAGCCGAAGCCTTCGTACATTGCCACGCGATGCGCCAGGCAGGTGAGAATGACGCGCTCGGTGCCACGACTCTGCTCACGGCACAGAAATTGCGCGACCATCTCCCGCGCCAGTCCCTGGCGGCGATAGGCAGGCAGCACATTGACGCCGAGGATCATGACATTGCGCCCGGCGGGATCGTGCAGCGAGGGATCGGTGTAGATCGCATCGCGCAGATGCGCGTCATTTGTCGCCAGCCCGTCGATGAAGCCGGCGATTCGCCCACTTTCGCGGTCGACGGCGACGAGAAAGCGTTCCGGCGCAATGGCGACGCGCGCTCGCATGATCTCTGGCTTGCAGGCTTCATGCGGTGGGAAACACTCTGTCTCGATGGCGACTGCCTGCTCTGCTTCCTCCGGCAAAATGCTACGAAAAACAAAGCGCTTCGCCAGAGACGTATCAGGAGGCAGTGCCTGGTAAATCTTTGTATCGGTCATATCTCTTCCTCCATTGCAAAAACAGGCGCCCGCAAAGGACGCCTGCTGATCATTGATTATTCCCATTCGATGGTGCCGGTTGGTTTTGGTGTAAGATCGTAGAGCACACGGTTGACGCCCTTCACTTCGCTGGTGATACGGGCGGTGATGTGCTGGAGCAATTCAAACGGCACGTTTTCAACGGTTGCGGTCATGGCGTCAATGGTGTTGACGGCGCGGATGATCACGCACCATTCGTCGGCACGCTTGTTATCACGAACACCGACGCTCTTGAGATCTGGAATGGCTGTGAAATACTGCCAAACTTTTCCAGCGAGGCCGTTTTTCTCAAATTCTTCGCGCAGGATCGCATCGGACTCACGCACGGCTTCCAGACGATCGCGGGTGATAGCGCCAAGGCAGCGCACGCCGAGACCAGGACCAGGGAATGGCTGACGATAAACCATGCTGTCCGGCAGACCGAGGGCTTTGCCGCAGGCGCGGACTTCGTCCTTGAAGAGCATTTTCAGCGGTTCAACGAGCTCGAATTTGAGATCCTCTGGCAGACCGCCAACGTTGTGGTGACTCTTGACGGCTTTCGCGGTCTTTGTACCGCTTTCGATGATATCCGGATAGATCGTGCCCTGGCCGAGGAATTCGATGCCCTCGAGCTTGCGCGCTTCTTCCTCGAACACGCGGATAAATTCTGCGCCGATGATCTTGCGCTTCTGCTCAGGATCGGCGACGCCGGCGAGCTTATCAAGGAAGCGATCCACGGCATCGACGTAGATCAGATTGGCCTTCATTTCATTGCGGAAAACCTGCACAACCTGCTCTGGTTCCCCTTTGCGCAAAAGGCCATGGTTGACGTGGACACATGTGAGCTGGTCACCGATCGCACGGATCAACAGCGCTGCCACGACGGACGAATCAACGCCGCCGGAAAGCGCCAGCAGCACTTTCTTATCGCCAACCTGACGACGGATCAGTTCGATCTGATCGGCGATGAAATTTTCCATGTTCCAGTTTGCTTCTGCGCCGCAAATATCAAAGACAAATGCGCGCAGTGCCAGACGACGACCAGCTTCTTCTGTTGGCCAGGCTGCTGCGCCCTTGTGGTCGACAGCAAACACCGGCAGCCCGCAATCGCGCACTTCGTCGCTCACATCGATCTCCACGCCGTCAACAATGCGGTTTGGCCCACCGTTTAAGATGATGCCCTTGACATTCGGCAGCGCCAAAAGCGCTTCCTTGGTGATGTCGTGTGGATGGATCTCGCTGTATACGCCAAGCGCACGGATCTCTCGCGCCAGACGCGCATTTTCCTCACTACCCAGATCAAGGATGACGATCATATCCTGCTTCATAGATGGATTCCTCCTTAGGTTACAACAGCCGCTGTTCGACGAAAACGCGCGGCAAACGATTCTCTAGTCATTATGTTACCACGCCAGCGCCCATTCTCACAAGTTCTTTTCGTAAAATCGCCATAGAAAAACGAACCAGGCATTGTAGCCTGGTTCGCGTCCGTTCATATGTATTGCTGGAAGATCGAGCTGAAGCTGTCGATGAGACGACGCTGCTGCTGGTTGGCGTCCTTGTTGTGGACCATATAAAGCTCGAAGAAAATATTTTTCGTGTGTAGCGGAATGTGCACACATTCTGGAAAGGCGCCGCGAGTGACATACGGCGGATAGGAATACATGAGTGCGTTGCCTTCGTTCAAAAGCTCCTTGGTCATGTTGGTGTTGTTCGTGGAAAGCAGAATGTGCATATCCACTTCGCTCTGCAGCGCATGCTCACCCTGGATACCGCCTGCTTCGTAGATGATGAGCGGATAATCCTTGATAGACTGGAGCGACAGCGTGTGCTGGCGCGCCAGCGGATGGCGTGGGGACATGGCCATGTAGATCGGATAGGTGTTGAGGAGCGAGAGCTCGACGTTGCTCGGTATCTTATCAAAGAAATGATGGAGCGTGTTGGCAACGAGTACATAGCCCACATCACCGGGATGCTCGCTCACTTCCTTGACGATGTCATCCTGGTAACGCTCCTGGCAGAAGAGCTGCACCTTTGGGAAATTGTGCTTGTAATCGACGTAGACAACCGGCAGAATACAAACACTGATCATCGGCGAAGTATGCACGTTCATCTTGCCGCTGATGACCTCGGTGGAATCTTCTTTGAGCGCGGAAATCTGACGCAGCATCTGATCATAACGCGCAACGATGGCCTGCGCTGCGCTGAACACTTCACGGCCACGTTCGGTCAGTGTGACACCTTTCTTGGTACGATTGAGCAGAGGAAAGCCGATCTCGTCTTCCAAATTACGTAGGGACTGGTTTAAACTTTGCTGCGAGATAAAGATCTTTTTGCTAGCTGCGTTAATAGAACCTGCTTTGACAACTTCGATCAGGAATTCTAACTGTTCTATTTTCATTCTGACACCTCAATTCTAGCAATAATGGAGCGCTTCCCGTTTCTCATTTTCTTGTACAGTATTTCTATTTTACCATATTTTTGAGAATTTATCCATATAGAAAAGCAGTTAAATTGTATTAAGATTCAATGTTTCTGTGCACATCCGCCAGGCTCGAATCTTAAGCCAACCTGAAGACACAAAACTGATCTGGTTTTCGTTAGCTTGATAAAATAATATTCAATCGTATGTGTGCGCGTATCGCAAGCACAGCGGAAAGCGCTCTACGAGGCGTAAAAAAGCTCAAGGCGCGAACGTCTTGAGCTTTTGTGTACGGTTTTCGCTTCGAATTATTCGAAGATCTTTGCAACGGTACCTGCACCTACGGTGTGGCCACCTTCACGGATTGCGAACTGAAGCCCTTCTTCCATTGCGATTGGGTGGATCAGTTCTACGGTCATGGTGACGTGGTCAC